>JAAGKN010000360.1_pt1 | contig 254762 bp, 207 predicted proteins | sample 6206371 | NCBI WGS metagenome assembly JAAGKN01 (sample SAMN11533720, study PRJNA540317) | gut metagenome | isolation source: fecal pellets from male and female animal of same cohort | host: Peromyscus leucopus | place: USA:CA | collected 2017 | reverse complement strand
TCTTATCTCTTATCTCTTATCTCTTGTTACCGACACGTGTGAGTGTGATGGTGGAGCCTTGAAAGTCGGTGGCGGTGAGGGTGTTGCCGTCAATTGAGAGGGTGGAGAAGTGGATGTTGGAGTTGTTGTTGGACTTGATCATCTCCATAAGCGTGATGCGGAATGTCTGCTCAAGGTCGCGCTTGATGAGATTGAATTTCTGATTGTCACATTTCAGGCTGCAGCTGATTGTCTTGGTGTCATAATCGATAATGAGCTGATGGCCTTTCACATAATAAGCGCCATCGATTGATGAGTTGAAGTTGACGAGCATTGAGTCGCGCCCCTCCTTTATTTTCATTGTTCCCGTGAGTGCCTGGGTCATCGGATAGGCGTTGGTGTCGGAGTCAGGCTCATAATGGAAGTTGTAGACAGTGTGAGAGGTCATTTCGAGGCCTTCGTCGCCACGGGTCTCGTCTTGAGATTGCCATGTGCCGTCAAGTTCTTTTTCGAGGTTGTGGTCACTCGATTCTGAGCATGATGCCAGGATGAGGATGAGTAATAAGTGTAGATATTGTTTCATGAGTCGGATGTTGTCAGCTGTCTATTATGGAGGTAGGCTATTATTTTATCGACCGGTAGATTTCAGCCATGATTTTGCCACGTATTGAGGATTTGGACCAGGCACTGTTGTTGCGCGATGGGTTGACGCGATTGGATAGAAACACAAATATCAGTTGGTTCTTGGGGTCTACCCAAAAGCATGTGCCGGTGAAACCTGTGTGACCATATGTGCCTGATGGAGCCGATGATGGCGCTTTGCGGTCAAATCCCAAAGCCCGGCGACCGCCGGCGGCCGAGGTGGAGGTGAAAGTCTTGACTGTCGAGGGGGAGAGGATTTCATCGCCGCCATAGACACCGCCGTTGAGGAGCATCTGGCAATACTTTGCAATGTCATTGGCGGTGGAGAATAGGCCGGCATTGCCCTGAACTCCCCCCGAGAAGGCACCTATCTCATCATGGGTGTAGCCGTGTACCTGCTGACGGCGCAGGAAGTTGTCGGTCTCGGTGGGGGCTATGCGTGTCAATGGGATGCTGTCGCCTGCATTGTAGGTGGTGTGCCATGCTCCCAGAGGCTGAAACAGCTCGAGGTCGACCCACTGGTCATGGGCCACGTCGGTAGCGGCTTCTTCAATAGCCATGAGCAGGCAGAAGTTGAGGTCGGAGTATTCATATTTTTTTGCTCCGGGCTTTATGTGGCTTATCTTGTCGGTGATACTGTCGATGATGCTGTAGCGGGCATAAAGGCCGGCTGCGACGGGAATGCAGAAAGTGTCACTCGGCTCAGAGCTGAAAAGGTCGCTTCGCAGCCGGGCACGGTTGTGGCCGTAAAGGCCATCCTCGATTTTGATGGTGTAGGGCTCGGCTTTGCGCGATGACATGAGTTTGCCCGAATAGGTGGTGTCGTCCATGACATAAGTATAGATGTTGAAACGCGCGGGGAGGCCGCTCTCGTGGGTAAGCAGTTGGCGTATCGTTATTTTGCCTACAGGGAGCGAGTCGGTAGCCGGCAGATAGTCGGCTACACAGTCATCGAGCTTAATGAGTCCCTCGTCTACCGCCTTCATGATGCCGCCGGTTGTGGCTGTGGCCTTGGACATGGAGGCGATGTCATAAAGGGTCTCGGTAGAGACAGCAACACCACCCTTTGCGCGGGTGGTGTTACCATAGGCCTTGTCGATTATCACGTCACCCCCTCGGGCAACGAGCACTTGACATCCCGGGAAAGCTCCCGAGGCGATAGCCTTGTCGACGAGATTGTCGATGCGAGAGGTGAGGCCGGGGTCAACTCCTGTATTGGCCGGAGTATTGTAGCCGAGTCTTGACTTGTCGATGACTACCCCGGTGCCCATCGGGGCGAGTCCCTTGAGGTTGACCGGTAAAGTGCCGTCTACTTTGATGCCGCCAAATATTGCCTGGGCGGCATATTCGCGCAGGTATCGGGTGTTGTCATAGGCTGTGACAAGTGAGGGGCATCCTTTGAGTGAGGTGGCAAACTTGGCCATCTTGTAGGGGTTGATGAAAAATACCGTGACGAGATTTTTCACTCCACTGAGATGCGCGAGGGCACTCTGTGCGGCCTTTGAGTCGGAGAAGATGCCTACGACCACCACATCGTTGCGCTTGATGGCTGCAAGTTGGGATGCTGACAGGGAGCCGTCGGCTGTGCCATATACAGTCACGTTGGCATATTTCTTGCATGTGCGCGAGAAGTCGTTGTCGGCTCCTGAGCCTATTGACACGACTGCAATCTTGTTTTTTTCAAGGTTGCGCAGAGGCAGGAGGTTGGTTTTGTTCCACAGGCAGGTGATGGATGCTGCCGAGAGTCGGCGGTTGACATCCTCGGCCTGGGTGGCGTTGATGGTTTTCTTGATTTGCTCAACGCTGAGTGCCTTGGGCTTGGAGTTGAGACCGAGCTGATATTTGTAGGTGAGCATTTTCTTGCAACGCTCTTCGATTACCTTTTTAGAGATTTTGCCACTCTCGACGGCTTTGAGCACAGCGTTGATGTCATTGAGTGGAGAGCTTGAGCCAAGGAGCACATCGACACCGGCCTGGAGGGCTCTCACGCAGTTGTTTTCACTCGAGTTGGCTCCTTTCATCGCGAGAGCGTCGGTCCACACCAACCCCTTGAAACCAAGCTCGCCGCCGAGCAGGCCGGTTACAATCTTGCTCGACATTGAGGCCGGGGTGCCGCTGTTGTCGATGGCGGGGATGCATAGGTGGCCCACCATGATGCCTGAGAGGCCGGCGTTGATGTAGTCTTTGAACGGCAGGAGGTCAACCTCTTCAAGCGTGGTGAGTGAGTGGGTGATTGTGGGGAGTGCCTTGTGGGAGTCGACTGAGGTGTCGCCGTGGCCGGGAAAATGCTTGGCTACCGACATAACTCCCATTGACTCCATGCCTTTGCTGTAGGCCACGCCGAGTGCCGACACGTGCTTGGGGTCCTCGCCAAATGAGCGGTATCCTATGACGGGATTGGAGGGATTGGAGTTGACATCAAGCACGGGGGCAAAGTCTACCTGTATGCCCATGGCGCGACATTCGCGGGCCACCTCGGCTCCGTAGTCATATAGCAGCTGCGGATCCCGGATGGCTCCGAGCCCCATGTTGTAGGGGAAGCGTGGGGTGTCGCTCACTCTCATTGACAAGCCCCACTCGCCATCGAGTGTCACCATCAGCGGGACTGTGGCCTCGCGTTGAGCGAGCTGGATGAGGTTGGCATATCCCGGTATTGTGCCCTTGCCGAGCAGGAAGCCTCCCACACCGGCTTTTACCATTGATGATAGCTGAGAGCGCCCTGAGGCGTTGTCGCTGATGTCGAGACGCGGCACAAAGAGCTGGGCTATCTGCTGCTTAAGGGTCATGGTGTTGTAGACTGAGTCGACCCATGAAATTGCAGTTTCCGTGGGTTTCTGTCCGAGCAGATTGGGCTGTTGGGTTTCGCCCTGAGAGGCGTTGGAGGTGGTGCACATTGTGAGCACACATGCTGCTGCGAGCAAGATATTGAGTAATGGTGATGACATGACGTTATATTATTTAGAGCTTGTTTAAAAACAAATGTGAAAATCTCGGTCGAAAATCTGTCCAAGATTTTCGCTCTGAGGTAACTTATGCAAAATAAATTCCTATAATGAAGAGCTTTAATAACTGTGAAATTACTTTCGCCTCGGTGTCTCTTTGGCTAAATTTCTGTTATTCGTCGGTCACGATGCCCGCATCGCTTCCTCCTCATAACAAGAAATTTATCTCAAAGATACACCGCCGAGATATTCACATTTATTATTAAACAAGCTCTTAGAGTGCATGCGGGCTTTGGGCGACGGATTGATTGCACCCTTTTTCTTGTCCAGGTCCTGAATATATTCAATGATTTCGTTGTAGACCGGGACGGGCGAACGGGCGATGCGGGGTGCATAGGCAAACTCATACATCTTGTCGTTGCCCTTGGCCAGGTAATCGATTGTTGCGATGAGATAGGTGCGCGATGGGTCGATGGGTGATCCGTTGATGCTTGTGGATATTATCTCACCGGTTGCTGGGTCAAATGTAACCTCTGAGCCTTGGCTTAGCCCGGCGCCACCAATCTTGGCGATGGAGTGGAGGAGGGCCATCACTGAGTCGCCTTTCATCTCGACGACGGTGACACGGTTGTCAAATGGGAACGTATTCATGATGTGCCCCTTGGTGATGGTGCCCTTGGGGATGGGCTGGCGTATACCACCCTTGTTCATGATGGCAAAATCGACATTGCGGCCTGTGAGCTTCTTGCCACGGTCGAGCACAACGTCAGAGGCAAAGTTGAGCAACGTCTCATCCTCGGGTGACATGTCAATTCTGGATCGTCCTATCTTTATTGCCGACACTGAGTCAACCTTTTGGCGGTAATCGGTGAGCATGCCGGCGAGATTGCTGTCAAGGCGGTTGTCGAGGCGGCCATTGATGGGGATGAGGCGATAGTCAATATCGCCGGTTGTGGTGTCGAGAGTGATCTCACCGATGTTGACGCCGTTTTTACCTGTCTGTGCTATGAGCACCGGCTTGCCGTCGGCGTTGTTGACGATTGACTCGGGAGAGCCGGGGAGGAGGGTGGTGTGGGAGTGTCCGCCGATGATGATGTCGATGTCACGTGTTGAGCGGGCGAGGTTGGGGTCGTTGACGGGATTGTCGGCGGTGTCGGCAGTGTAGCCTATGTGGGTGACGGCCACCACATAGTCGGCACCCTCCTTGGTTTTGAGCAGGTGGGCGAGACGGTCGGCGGTGGCGATGGGGTCTCTGAATTTCACATCAATATTGGAAGCATCGATGAGCTTGTCGGGTGACACATTGAGACCTATGAAGGCTATTGTCTTGTCACCGTAGTGGCGTATTGAATAGGGTAGGAACATGCCGTCGAGCTCGGTGCCGCCAAAGTCGTAATTGGCGGTGAGCATTTCGGCGTCGAGATTGCGCAGGTTGCGGGCGAGGCTCGTCATGCCGTTGTCAAAGTCGTGGTTGCCGAGAATGGCTATATCATAGTCCATCGCGTTCATAAGCTTGGCCTCGACCTCGCCGCCAAAGAGCATGAAGTAGAGCGAGCCCTGCACGGCGTCACCGGCATCGACGAGAAGCACATTCTTTTCAACGTTTCTCACGCTGTCGATGACGGCCTTGCGGCGCAATGCTCCGCCAAGGTCACTCTGAGGGTTGGGGTCGACGTTGGAATGGACATCGTTGGTGTGGAGTATCACCACTTTTTCAGCGTTGACCACTGATGGCACCGATGTAATGGCTGAGAGTGCGATTGCAGCCCCTATGCAAAGTTGCTTCATAATTCAGTCTAATTACATGTCATGCACAAAGCTGTATGTGCATTTAGTTAATTTATCTCTTTATAGCCCGGCTCTCCTGGTCGGTCATAATGGGAGCTCCATTATTCCTTGACTTAGAAACTGTTTAAAATTTATTTTATCTTGTCTTTGAGAGTCTTGTCAATGTATTTTTAATCATTATTCAGTCATTTAGGAACCCCTAAACTCCTTCATCAAGATTAAAAATCCAAATGACAATCCTTCTCAAATCCTGCGATAAATAAATTTAAACAGTTTCTTAGAGCAGCCGGCTTGTTTTGAAATATAGGCCCCTAAAAAGCAATAACACATTGTGGGTGACCTATAAATTATGGCCGAATTTACGAAATAATCGCGAATACGGCCATATTATTAATTGAAAATAACATTATTTAATCAAGATTAGGCGTATCTCAGTCGCCCATGGTGCGGAGCAGCTCGTCGTTGTCGGTGGTGCGCTCCATGCGGTCTTTGATGAATTCCATCGCCTCGATGGAGTTGCGGTCGCTCAGGAAGCGGCGCAGTATCCACATGCGGTTGAGGGTCTCGTTGCGCAGCAGCAGGTCGTCGCGGCGTGTCGATGAGGCCATGATGTCGACAGCGGGGAAGATGCGCTTGTTGGAGAGCTTGCGGTCGAGCTGCAGCTCCATGTTGCCTGTGCCCTTGAACTCCTCGAAGATCACCTCGTCCATCTTGGAGCTTGTCTCGGTGAGGGCTGTGGCGATGATGGTGAGCGAGCCGCCGCCCTCGATGTTGCGGGCGGCGCCGAAGAAGCGTTTGGGTTTCTGCAGGGCGTTGGCGTCGACACCGCCCGAGAGGATTTTGCCCGAGGCGGGTGACACGGTGTTGTAGGCGCGGGCCAGACGGGTGATGGAGTCGAGCAGGATCACCACGTCGTGGCCGCACTCCACCATGCGCTTGGCCTTCTCGAGCACGATGCCGGCGATCTTGACATGGCGGTCGGCCGGCTCGTCGAATGTCGAGGCGATGACCTCGGCGTTGACGCTGCGCTCATGTCGGTCACCTCCTCGGGGCGCTCGTCGATGAGGAGTATCATGATGTATGTCTCGGGGTGGTTTTCGGCGATGGCGTTGGCGATATCCTTGAGCAGGATGGTCTTACCGGTCTTGGGGGGAGCCACGATGAGGCCGCGCTGGCCCTTGCCGATGGGCGAGAACATGTCGACGACGCGGGTGGAGATGTTGTTACTGTTGTAGCCGCCGGTGAGGTCGAATTTCTCGTCGGGGAAAAGTGGAGTGAGGTGCTCGAAGGCTATGCGGTCGCGGATAAACTCGGGTGATCGTCCATTGACAGCCTCGACGCTGCTTAGAGGGAAATATTTCTCCCCTTCGCGGGGCGGGCGTATTGTGGCAGTCACCACGTCGCCGGTTTTTAGGCCGTGAAGCTTGATCTGTTGCTGGGTGACATAGACATCGTCGGGTGAGGATAGGTAGTTGTAGTCGCCTGAGCGCAGGAAGCCATACCCCTCGGGCATGATTTCGAGCACGCCCTCGGCCTTGATGAAGCCGTCAAAATTGTAGGCTGGTTCGGTCGGAGCCTGCTGCTGTTGTTGCTGCTGTTGTTGTCGATTTTTCTTGTTTTTCTTGGCCTGTTGCTGTTGCTTGGGCTGTTGCTTGTCGCGGCCCGGCTCGGTGAGCACAATGGGTGCGGTCTGAGCCTGTAATACAGCCTGGGCTGCAGCTTCCTCCTTTTCCTGTGCCGAGCGGGGCACAAAGCGCTTGCCCTGGCTGCGGGGGAAGAATGACCCGAGTGAAGAGCCGGGGGTAGCCTTGAATGTAGTCTTGCGGGGCTGGCCGTTTTCAGACTGCCCGTTGACGGGAGCAGTATCTTGATTGTCACCTTGGGGCACAAGGGAGTTTTCGGGCTGATTATTGGCTTCGGCAGTCTCGGCGGGGTTGTTTTCACCCTTTGACTCGGGCGTAGTGGCCTCGTCGTTCTGAGCTTCAAGCATGGGGAGCATCGGTGTTTCGTTGCCGCCGGTCTCGGTCTGAGGCTTGGCTTTGGGCTTGCGGCCACGCTTGGCCGGTTGCTGCCCGGGCTGCTCGCCATCGGCTGCCGCGGTGGAAGTCGCGGTATTATCATCGCTTTCGGGCTGTTGGGCCTTGGGCTTGCGGCCACGCTTTTTGGGCGCAGCTTGAACTTCGGCATTGGTCTCGGTGCTTTCCGCTGTGGCTGTTGAAGTCTTTTCCTTTTTGGATGCGGCAGTGGCACGAGTACGCTTTTTAGTGGCGTTGAGCGAGGCATTCTCGGCCTGCTCATCGAGAATATTGTAGATCAATGCATCACGGTCGGCAGTGTTGATCTTCTTCATTCCCATTGATTCTGCAACTTGATGAAGCTGTTCATCTGACATTGCAGTGAGTTCTGAAATATTATACATAATTTATTGTTACGTGTAATAAAAATATCGATGTAGTGGTCAGCCATTACCATTTTCATGCTTATCAGCCCGGCTGGGGGATGTTGTTGAATAAAGCGAATGGGAAAAAGCTGAAGAAATATAGTTTTTATGTGTAGAATTATCGGCTTGTTGTCACTGTAGAGACGAGTCTCTTGAGGTAACATCACTATGGCATCCTCTTGATGCCACTTTATTGAATAGTTGCTAAATATTTTACAATCGAGCTATGCTAATTGTTGACGTATTGACATCAATTATAAAGCGTGATAGAAAATTGAGGAGCGGATGAACCAGGGGGAGTTAAAACCGATACCTGCGGGAGGCAGTTGAGGAGAATAAAAAAGTGGGGAGGAATTGAAACGTTTTGGATGCAACATCCCGGGGGGGCTTTAGCTTGCGATGAAGCTATAACATGTCTTCCCCTGAAATCCACTGCAAATGTAAGCAAAATAATCGACACTCCCAAATTTTTTTCTCATCAATCGTCACAATAAACACAATAAACCATCACAAATTTTACCGGCATTTTGGGAAAACTGTTTTAAAGCCGGCATTAAATATCCGGTATTAATATATGATGTGAAGTTTCTGATTTTTCAGGGACGGGCAGGGGATTGAAGCTTGGTGGCGAGATGGTTGTGGAGGAGGTGAGTGAACTGGTAGTTTTTGAGGCCCCAGCGGGGATAAATCAGGAGAGTGGGTGGCGACTGGGAGAGGAAACGGTCGATGGCAATGTCGGGGCGCAGGCGGGTGATGATGCGGGTGCACAGGTCGATGTATTGCTCGACACTGAAGCGGGGTATGGTAACCTCACCGCGCTCTGCCTGCCGGGCCATGGTGGTGCCGTGGAGCAGCTGAAGCTGGTGTATCTTGACGACATCGACAGGGAGTGTATTGACAGCGTCGATGGTGGAGAGCATGGTGTCAAGGTCCTCGCCGGGAAGACCCATGATGAGGTGGAGACCCGTGGGGATGCCTGCGCTGTGGGTGCGGTTGACGGCATCGACGGTGTGGGTCCACGAGTGGCAGCGGTTGATAGCTGACAGTGTGGCATCGCAGGCTGTCTCGGCGCCATATTCGACCATGACAAACTCACTTCGCGAGGCCAGATAGTCGAGCAGCGGGGCGGGCATACAGTCGGGGCGGGTGCCTATGATGAGGCCGTCGACGAGGGGATGGGCGAGGGCTTCGTCATAGAGCGGGATGAGGCGTGAAAGTGCCCCGTGGGTGGGGGTATAGGCTTGAAAATAGGCCAGATAGCGCATCGAGGGATATTTACGTCCAAAAAACTCGATGCCTTTATCAATCTGCTCGGTGACAGAGAGAGTAGGGGAGCAGTAGGATGGGTTGAAGGAGTGGTTGTTGCAGTAGGTGCAACCGCCTCGGCCCAAGGTGCCGTCACGGTTGGGACAAGTGAAGCCGGCGTTGATTGCGAGCTTCTGCATTTTGCAGTCGAAGTGGTCGGCCAGGAAGTCGCTGTATTCTCGGTAATAGGGGTTGCTCATAATCGTGAAGTGCGGTTCATCAACAATGCATCGAGCATCACACATGAGGTCATTGCCTCCACCACGGGCACTGCGCGTGTCAGGGCTGTGACATCGTGTCGGCCATGAGGAGTTATGGTTACTGTCTCTCCTCTGTCATTGACAGTGTCGGTGGCCACGGGGCATGTGGCTATAGGCTTGAGGGCTACCTTGACGATGATGTCGCCGCCGGTTGAGATGCCGCCGAGGATGCCGCCGCAATTGTTGGTGACAGTGGTGATTTTCCCATCGGGAGAGAGGGTGAATGGGTCGTTGGCTTCAGGGCCGCTGGCTGAGGCATATTCAAATCCGAGGCCTATCTCCACACCCTTGACGGCATTTATTGACATCATGGCCGATGATAGCATGGCCGATAGCTTGCCGTAAAGGGGCTGGCCCAATCCTGCCGGAGCGCCAGTGATGCGGCACTCGATAATGCCGCCGAGCGTGTTGCCACGGGCACGTGCGGCGCCGGTGAGCCGCTCGATGTCGTCGGGCGATGGATTGGCGATGCCTCCCAAGTTGGTGATTGTGGCCTTGATGTAAATGGTCGATGAGGCAAGGGCCTGGCGGGCGATGGCACCTGCCACGACGCGGCAGGCTGTCTCGCGGGCCGATGCACGTCCGCCGCCACGGTGGTCGCGGTGGCCATATTTTGCCTGATAGGTAAAGTCGGCATGACCGGGGCGGTAGGCCCCGCGCAGGTTGTAGTAGTCGGCCTCTCGGGCATCGCTGTTGCGTATTATGAACCCTATGGGGGTGCCTATAGTCATTCCCTCATAGATGCCTGAGAGCAGCTCCACCCGGTCATCCTCGCGGCGTGACGTGCTGCCCGGGGTGCCGTGGCCGGGGCGACGGCAGTCGAGCTGCTGCTGTACCATCGCCGGGTCGATGTGGATGCCGGCAGGGATGCCGTCGATGATACCCCCGATGGCGGGGCCGTGGGACTCGCCAAAGGTAGTGAAGCGGAATATGTTGCCAAAGGTGTTCATCAGGAGTGGGTGGTAGTGAGGTCGGCCACGGTAGCGTGGGTGTAGGCGATATAGTCGGCGGGTGAGAGGAGCAGCTGCAGCCCCCTCTGGCCGGCACTCACATATATGGTGTCGTAGTCGCTTGCCGTGGCATGGATGAATACAGGAAAAGGCTTTTTCATGCCGATGGCAGAGCAGCCGCCGCGTATATAGCCGGTGAGTGGCAGCAGCTCTTTCATCGGTATCATTTCGGCCTTTTTGTTGCCCGACGCCTTGGCCGCTTTCTTGAGGTCGACCTCGGTGTTGCCCGGCACGACACACACAAAGTGGCCGGTCTTGTCGCCGTGCAGCACGAGTGTCTTGAACACACGGTTGATATCCTCGCCCAGCTGAGAGGCGATGTGGCCGGCCGAGAGGTCGTTTTCATCCACCACATAGGGGATGAGCTCATATTTTATCTTGGCGCGGTCAAGGAGCCGGGCTGCATTGGTCTTCTGTATCTTTTCCATATCAATGGCAAAGGTACAATAAAAGAATATGTCAATGAAATTTTGAGGAGTGATTTTTCGTTATTACCTTTGTAGAGCTAAAACTATGTGTACTATGAATAAAAGATTGAGATATTTCATCACCGCTGTGGTAATGTGGATGTGGGCCTCGCTCAACGGGCTCTCGGCCCAGCAGCCGGCCTCGCCGTTTCCCCTCCCTGAAGTGCCCGAAGCGTTGACCGACTTCACTGCCCGCACCGACTTTGTGGTGGAGCATTACTGGGACCGCGCCCAGTTGTCAAAGAAGTTTTCCAACAATAAGGCTATGCTCACCACCTTCAGCAACTATCTCGACCTGCTGCCCCATGCCTCCCGCAGCGTGGCCATCAAGTCGATAGGGTCGATGATGGAGCAGCTCAAAAAAAATCCCTCGGGCATGGAGCTGATTGTTGACCAGGCGGTCAAAGACCTCTATGGTGACAGTGCGCTCTATCTCAGCGACGAGGTGTTGATGCGCTTTCTCAAGCCGGCCGTGGCCAATAAGAAGATTGGCAAGGAGAAGCGTCAGGAGTATCAGCAACTGCTGGTGCGCATCACCTCGAGCATGCAGAATGGCCACGCCCCCATGGTGGCCATCACCAACGCCGACGGCTCGCAGGGCAACCTCAGCGATTACATCGACAATGATACCACCGCCATCAAGATACTCTATCTTGTCAACCCTGATGATGATGGCTTCATGCTCCAGCGCATCAGGCTGGCTGCTGACTCGCGGTTGAACAATCTGATAGGCGAGGGTGTATTTAAGTTTATAGCCCTCTATCCTGCCGCGGCCGACACCAAGTGGGCCGAGGCAATCGCCACAATGCCCCGGGAGTGGATAAAGGTGGCCGTGCCCGAGGGGGACAAATGTTTTGACCTCAGGGTGTATCCTTGCCTTTACATCGTCGATACCAACGGCTTTATACGCAACAAAAATCTCACCGTCGACGATTTCCTCAACTGGATTTACAGCCTTTAAAAGATGATATATTATGAGCAAAATCAATGACATAGTGGCCAACATGTTTGTGAAATTCACGGGCTATGCCTATACCAATATCGGGCGACTGTTCCTGCGCCTGTTTGTGGGAGTGATGTTTATCCAGTTTGGCGTCAAGCAGCTTGTCAACTTCAATGAGATGGCCGGCACCTTTCCCTCGGTGCTCGGCATGGGTTCAGAGACCACATTGATCATGATGATAGTGATAGAGGTGGTGTGCTCGCTGTTGATAATGGTGGGCTTCCTCACCCGCTTTGCCGTGATACCGCCGCTGGTGTCGATGGTGATAGCTGAGAAATATCTGCTGAGCACCCTCCCCGTCAATGTCGAGGTGCACAGCATCCACTACTCCCAGCCTGGTTATCTGCCGGTGATGTTTATCGGCATCTTTTTCTTTTTCCTGCTTGTGGGTCCCGGCAAGATTTCACTTGACTATTTCATCTCGCTTTATATAATCAACCGCCGGGGTGCCGACGAAAAAGAGGAGCTGGAAGAGGTATGAAGATCGCAGTGCTCATATCAGGAGGTGTCGACAGCGCTGTCACCGTTTTGAGGTTGCTCAAGCAGGGTTACACCGACCTCCACTTGTTTTATATACGCATCGGTCTTGATACCGACGAGGGTGATTGCTCGGCTGAGGAAGATATCGAGATGTGCACCTATATAGCGCGTAAATATGGGTTGCCGTTTGATGTGGTGTCGCTCCATGAGGAATATTGGGAGCATGTCATGGAATACGCTCTGCGCACAGTGCGCTCGGGGCTCACCCCCAATCCCGACGTGATGTGCAACCGCATCATCAAGTTTGGTTACTTTGAGGAGCGTTGGGGCCATGAGTTTGACATGACGGCCACCGGCCACTATGCCACCACCACCGAGATTGACGGCCTAAAATACCTCTCAACCGCCGTAGACCCTGTCAAGGACCAGACTGACTTCCTCGCCCGCATCAGCTATGACCAGCTCAAGCATCTGATGTTTCCCATTGGCGACCTCCCCAAGGCCCAGGTGAGAGAACTTGCCATCGAGGCCGCCCTGCCCAATGCCTACCGGCGCGACTCCCAGGGGATATGCTTCCTCGGCAAGATCAACTACAACGACTTCATACGCCGTCATCTCGGCGAGAAACCAGGCCCCATAATAGAGCTGGAGACCGGTCGCAAGCTCGGTGAACACCGCGGATTCTGGTTTCACACCATTGGCCAGCGCAAGGGGCTCGGTCTCTCGGGTGGACCATGGTATGTAGTCAAAAAAAATGCCCGCGACAATGTGATATATGTATCCAACGGATATGACACCGACAAGCAATATGGCACCCGCCTGCGCCTGAATGAGGTGCAATGGATTACGCCCAACTCTCTGGCCGATGTGTGTGACAACGTTGAGATAACTTTTAAAAACCGCCACACCCCCGAGTTTATCTCAGGCCATCTGAGCCGCCACGGCGATGAAGGCGAGTATATCATCGACAGCGACAAGCCGGTGCAGGGGATAGCGCCGGGACAATTTGCCGTGATTTATGACCGCGACCGCAAGCTTTGCTTTGGCAGCGGAGTCATTAGCTAAACTGAAACGACCTATGGATAAAAAGATACAACTCAGAGTGCTCGGCCTCTCCTACACACAGCTCAAAAACTCGGCCTTCATGCTCATCCTGGCTCAGGTTGGGGGGCCCCTCAATATCAATATATGGATAGGTGAAGCCGAGGCCCATGCCATCGCGCTTGCCATGGAGGGAGTGCCCACTCCGCGCCCTCTCACCCACGATCTCTTTGCCTCTTTTATCCATGCCTTTGGCGTAAAACTCACTCAGGTCTTCATCAATAGGGTGGAAGATGACGTGTTCCTGTCGGAACTCACATTTACCGATGGCGAGCGCACTGTCACGATTGATGCACGCACAAGCGACGGTATCGCCATAGCCATGCGCACAGGTGCCCCCATCTACACAACCCGGTCCATCCTTGAAGAAAAAGGCTTCCTGCTTGATATACAGCGGGTCGATGACGGTAGCCATGAGGATTACACCGATGATGACGATGTGCCTGATGAAAGCGTCCACCAAGCCAATGACGACCAAGCAGCCCCGCATGATAGTTACACCCCCCGCCTTGAACAATACACTATCGAGCAGCTTGAGCGATCCCTGCAACGTTGCATCGAAACCGAGCGCTACGAAGAAGCTGCCCGCATCAGTGCCATCCTCAAGCGTCGACGCAATCAATAAAACGCTTCCCCATTCTTCATTTTTTGTCCCTGCTATGAGCCTCGTGGAAATGAGGCCCATATATACAATTCAATATCCTGACACTGGTATAAAACCTATGTCGCAGATGTTGATGATGTCAAGGGGCACAACGGGGAATGGTGGTGGTGGGGCACCACATGGGGCTGTGTTCTACCCAAAATCAGTAAAAGATTGTGAAATAGGCTTCTACCACACTTTGTTGATGGTGGGGTTGTATTCAAGGCCGGCCGACGACAGGGCTTCTTGTAGTTGGTTGATGTCGATGTCGCGGTCGTCACACAGCTCTTGGAGTGAGCTGTAATGGTCACGCAGCAGGGTGTTGATGAAGCTCTGTAATATGGCGGGGTCTTGCGGAATGGGCTGTGACATATCAGTTGAAATCAATGGTTAATTTAACATTAATCTGGCGGCGGGTGAGATAGTTGGGCACGGCATACTGGATGTCGTTGACGTCGGTGACCCAATAGTATGACGCTCACGTTGGAGATGTCGAGCAGGTTGAACACGTCAAGGCCCAGCCATATACTTTTGATGTGTTTGAGCCATCCTGCGCGATGTTCACCCTCTTTGGGAGGGGAGATGAGGTCGTAGGTGAGTCCCACGTCAACACGCTTGTAGGGAGGTGTACGGAAATAGCCTTTGTCGCGTGATGAGTGAGGCGCGATGGTGGGGAGTCCGTCCGACAATATTCCACGGAGCGAAAATTTCAGTTTGGGTACCTTGGGAAAGTAGTCGTTGAAAAACAGGGCGACCGAATAGCGTTGATCGCTTGGACGAGGCACTTTCACTCCGTGCATATCCTCCTGAGTCTTCATGAGCGAGAAGCTTATCCAGGAGTCGCTGCCGGGAACAAACTGCCCAAACAGCTTGAAGTCGATACCGGTGGCAAAGCCCGAGCTCTCGTTGCGGCCGCTGTAGACGAGCTTAAGGTTATCGAGCTCATAGGGAATCAGGTTGCCTAATGCTTTGTAATAAGCCTCGGCCGTGATTTTGAACGGACGGTTGAACCATCTGAATGTATAGTCGGCGGCTCCCACTATCTGAAAGCTGCGCTGAGACTTGATGTCGGGATTGAGCTGTATTATCTGGTTGCCCTGCCCGTCGTCGACAGCCATGCGGTATTCTTTATAGAATGGTGACTGATAATAGAGGCCGGTGGCAAGACGGAAGGTCCAGTTGGCATTGCGGTCGGGCACGAGCCCAACGCTCACACGCGGACTTATCAGAAACTCCTTGTTGTAATCCCAGTAGCTCAGGCGCAGGCCACCATTGAGTGAAAGGTAGCCAAGGGAGGTGGGGATGCGCACATCGTCCATCAGGAATGCCGAGATGCGGCTTGATGAAAGGTCGTTGTGAGACCTTAGCGAGTAAATCACCTTGAGTGCATCGGGGTCGTAGGGGAGTGAATATCCGGCTGAGTCACGACGCTCCCACTCGCGCGATCGGTCAAGAATGGTCTCGCGGTTGAATGTCACGCCATAGGAAAAGTGATTGGCTTTGAAGGCTGTTGTGCCTTTGAGGCCGATTGAAAACACGCTTGTCTTCAATCGGTTGCGGGCGTGCTCTTGATAACGGCCTACACCAAGTTCCCCACCCACAGCACCACCGCCGTCGCTGCCTCCGGTGCCGGCCTGGTCGAGCCAGTATTCACCCTGGATGTCGTAGGCTACATATTCATTGGATAGGAAGCCCGAGGCGAGCAGGCTCACCGAGGTAGTCTTGGAGGGGTGAAACGAAATTGTACCGGCGCCAAACCATGTCTCAAACTTGTCTCTCTCCTCGCCGTCGAAATATACGGTGAATTGCTTGGCATCGGTCGAGGTGCCAAAGTTGGTCTGGCGCGTAGCCGGCTTAAACCGGTAGTCGTTGATGGCGATGTTGCCAAGGAATGAGACGGTCCATTTTGACGATGGCTTGAACACGAGGTTGGTCTGGAAGTCAAAAAATCGAGGGTCATATTCTCCCTTGGTCTCCATTGATGATAGCAATGATGCATTCTGCTTGTATCTCACGCCGTAGAGCTGAGAGAACTTGCCGGTGGAGTGCCCCAAGGCAAGCGATCCCCCCATGAGTGAGCCCGAGATGGAGCCTTCAAAAGCCTCGGGTTGACGATAGGTAATGTCAAGCACCGATGACATTTTGTCGCCATATTCAGCCGAGAACCCACCTGTAGAGAAGCCGATTGCGCCCACAAGGTCGGGGTTGATGATACTTAGTCCCTCCTGCTGTCCCGAGCTGATGAGCTGCGGGCGGTAGACCTCGACACCGTTGATATATACCGAGTTTTCGTCATAGGAGCCACCGCGCACTGAGTATTGGCTCGACATCTCGTTGTTGGAGTTGACACCGGCCATTGTCGACAGGAGTGTCTCGACACCGCCGCCACCCACAGCGCCTACTCCGCGCAGGCTCTCGGTGGAGACATGTTGCATCTGGCCATTCTGCACCTTGATGGCAGTGACCTCGACCTCGCCGAGTTCATGGGCGTTTTCCTGCATCCTCATGTTGAGGGTGATGTCACCTTTGGGTTTATAGAGGGTGCGGGCTTCCTCGCGATAGCCGATGAAGCTGAATATAATTTTAATGGAATCGGTGGCCGGACATGAGAGATTGTAGTCGCCTGTGCGGTTGGTCTGTGTGCCGGTGGCTGTGCCGGCTATCCTCACGGTTACAAATTCCATAGGTTGGCCGTCGGCGGTATCTGTGACCTTGCCATGTATCTTTACCTGAGCCATGGTTATTGCCGGCAACAGCGACAATAGCACAGCAATAAATATATTTTTGTTTATAAGAGTCTGCATCTCTATAAATAACGCAAATTCTTTAAAAACATTATACAGCGTTACCGGCTTTTTTTGAGCCCGAAACCGGCCGGCACTTTCACCAAGTGGCTCACCCCGATTGTGGCGGCGCAACACAGCATCGTCCACCAGAAAAAGAGCTGATAGCCCATTTGTTCCTGAAGCCATCCTGCGGCCATGCCCGGGAGCATCATGCCAAGTGCCATGAAGCCGGTGCAGAGCGAGTAATGGGTGGTGCGCTCGGGCCCTTGGCTGAAGTAGATGAAGTAAAGTGTGAAGGCTGTAGTGCCTATGCCATATCCCAATTGTTCAATGATGATGCATGCATATATCACCCATATCGACACCCCCGGCATGTAACTGAGTATTACAAACACTATGCAGGTCAATGACATGCACCATGCCATCGGGTGGAGACAACGTTTAAGTCCATATCGGGCGGCAAGGAGGCCACCGACGATGCCTCCGAGAGTGAGTGCAATGATGCCTACTGTGCCGTATACCATCCCCACCAGAGTGGTCGACAGTCCCATGCCCCCCTTGTCGACAGGGTCGAGAAGAAATGGGCTTATGAGCTTGACAAGCTGGGCCTCGGGGAGGCGGTAGAGGAGGATAAACAATATTGCTATCCACGCGCCTTTTTTCCGGAAAAAGGTGAGGATGCTGCGCTTGAATGCTGTGAGTATGCCAGAAGCCGAGGTGTTTTCAGTCACAGGTTTATCACGCTCGCTTTTGGGCATCATGGCTGCGTGGTAAAATGAGAAGCATATAAATAGCAGGCCCATCGACATCATTACCATCTGCCATGCAAGGGGGATGTTGCCGGTAGTCTCTTCAAGGTATCCGGCCAGCATCACCAGCAGGCCCTGTCCTGCCACCATGGCGATGCGGTAGAAGGTGGTGCGTATCCCAACAAACATTGACTGCTGATGCTCGTTGAGGGCGAGCATATAGTAGCCGTCGGATGCGATGTCGTGGGTCGCGGAGAAGAAGGCTGTGAGAGCAAATGCCGCAATCGACCATTGCAGGAAACTGCTGAGTGACAGTGTAAACGCTACCGATGCAAAGGCGATGCCGAGAAGCAGCTGCATCGAGAGTGTCCACCATCGCTTGGTGCGGAAAATGTCTACAAACGGGCTCCACAACGGCTTTATCACCCACGGGAGATAGAGCCATGAGGTGTAAAGGGCTATATCGGTGTTGTCCAGGCCGAGCCGCTTGTACATGATGACGCTAATGGTCATTACGATAACATAGGGGAGGCCTTGTGCAAGGTATAGGGTGGGAATCCAGGCCCACGGTGAACGATTGGTCGACATCAGTTGAAAAAATATCAGTTTTTAAGAAACTGTTTAAATTTATTTATCGCAGGGTTTGAGACGGATTTAGTTCTTCTTTAAGGAATGGTGCTGTGGGTGAGTCGCCTTCGGCAATCTGCTCGGGGGTACCTGTGGCACAAATTGTGCCCCCCATTGTGCCACCGCCGGGTCCCATGTCGATAACATAGTCGGCAGCCCTCACCACGTCGAGGTTGTGTTCAATGACAATGATGGTGTTGCCCTTGTCGACAAGGCGGTTGAATATGGCCAGCAAGGTGTTGATATCCTCAAAATGGAGTCCGGTGGTGGGCTCGTCGAGGATAAAGAGCGTGCGGCCGGTGTCACGTCTTAGCCAGCTCAGTGGCCAGCTTCACTCGCTGATTCTCGCCACCCGAGAGGGTGGAAGACGGCTGCCCGAGCTTGATATATCCCAAGCCGATATCCTGGAGCACCTTGATTTTGCGCAGAATAGAGGGGACGGCTTCAAAAAATTCCACCGCTTGATTGATTGTCATGTCGAGCACATCGGCAATCGACTTTCCCTTAAACCTCACCTCGAGTGTCTCGCGGTTGTATCGCTTACCGTGGCATGTCTCGCATGGCACCATCACGTCGGGCAGGAAGTTCATCTCAATTGTGCGGTATCCGTTGCCCGAGCATGTCTCGCATCGGCCGCCGGCCACATTAAAAGAGAATCGTCCCGGTTTATAGCCGCGTATCTTGGCCTCGGGTAGGTTGTAGAAGAGGTTGCGTATATCGGTAAACACTCCGGTGTAGGTGGCAGGGTTGGAGCGTGGCGACTTGCCCAATGGGCTTTGGTCGACGGTGACAACCTTGTCGATGTTTTCAATGCCGAGTATCTCCTGATAGGGGAGAGGGGGCTGGAGCGAGCGATAAAATCTCTGTGACAGGATGGGCTGCAGGGTCGACTTGATGAGAGTCGACTTACCGCTACCCGACACGCCGGCAAGGCAGGTGATGGTGCCGAGCGGGATGGTTATATCCACATTTTTGAGGTTATTTCCGGTGCACCCGCGCAATATAAGTTGCTTGCCGTTGCCTTGGCGTCGCTTCTCGGGGGTGGGTATCACCTTTTTGCCTGAGAGATAGGATGCTGTGAGAGTGTCGGTCTTTAGCATCTCTTTGGGTGGTCCTTGAAACACTACCTCTCCACCCTTGCGTCCGGCCTTGGGCCCGATATCCACTACATAGTCGGCCTCGAGCATCATGTTTTTGTCGTGCTCGACCACGATGACGGTGTTGTCGGCATCGCGCAGCTGCTTGAGCGAGTCGATGAGGCGGCGGTTGTCGCGCTGATGGAGGCCGATTGACGGCTCATCGAGGATGTACATGACATTGACAAGCTCCGACCCCAACTGTGTGGCCAGCCTGATGCGTTGGCTCTCGCCACCCGACAATGTGGCCGAGGCGCGGTTGAGAGTCAGATAGTCGAGCCCCACATCGACGAGGAATTTAAGGCGCGAGCGTATTTCCTTTAGTATCTCGGCCCCGATGAGGCGGTGGGTAGGCGAGAGGCGTTGCTCTACGGTGCAGCTCCAACGGTAGAGATCGGCAATGTCGAGCGCAGAAAGTTGGGAAATATTCATCCCGTCGACAAAGAAGTGGAGAGCCTCGCGATTGAGACGCTGGCCACCACACTCGGGGCATGTGCAACGTGAATAGAATTGGCCGCTCCATTTCTGGGCCGATGCCGATGCATCCTCCCCTTGCTGCATCTCGATGTATTTCACAAGTCCCTCATAGGTGAGGAAATAGTTGGAGGTTGACATGGTCTCGTTTTTGATTTGGAGACGGTCGGGAGTGCCGTTGAGGATATCGTTGATGGCTTCCTCGGGGAGTGCTCTGATGGGAGTCTTTATTGTGGCTCCATATTTCTGGCATATCGCATCAATCTGCCAGAATACCATCGTGTTGCGGTATTTCCCGAGCGGTAATATGCCACCCTCGTGGATTGAAAGTGAATTGTTGGGGATAATTTTGTCGATGTCGATGAGATTGACCTCGCCGATTCCCTTGCAGCGTGGACATGCACCCTGAGGGGAATTGAATGAGAAATTGTGGGGCGCGGGCTCACGGTAGGATATTCCACTCACTGGGTCCATAAGCATCTGGCTGTAATGGTGGATTGAATCGTCGCCCACGTCATAAATCATGAGCTGTTTTCCGCCCTGAAGCAGGGCGTTTTCCACCGTCTCCCTGAGGCGGGTATCATCCTTGTCACTTACTTTGAGGCGGTCAATGACAAGCTCAATAGAGTGGTTCTTATATCGGTCGAGCTTCATTCCAAATGTGAGCTCGCGCAACTCGCCGTCAACTCTCACATTGATGTATCCCTTTTTGCGAAGCTGTTCAAACAGCTCCTTGTAGTGACCCTTGCGGTTCTTAACCAGCGGGGCGAGGATGTAGATTTTGTGGCCGTTGAACTTGTCAAGAATAAGCTCAATGATTTTTTCGCGGGTATATTTTACCATCAGCTCGCCACTGATATAGCTGCGAGCCTCGCCTATGCGGGCATAGAGGAGTCGCAGGAAGTCATAAATCTCGGTTGTGGTGCCGATTGTGCTGCGCGGGTTGCGGTTGATGGTTTTCTGCTCGATGGCGATAACGGGGCTGAGTCCCGAGATGTTGTCAACGTCGGGGCGCTCAAGGTTGCCTATCATTCCGCGGGCATAGGATGAAAAAGTCTCGATATAGCGACGCTGTCCCTCGGCATAGATGGTGTCAAATGCCAGGGACGACTTGCCGCTACCCGACAGGCCTGTCAACACGGTGAGGGCATTGTGGGGTATCGTTACATCGATATTTTTGAGATTATGCACCCTCGCGCCTGTCACGTTGAGGGAGGTGGAGGGTGCAAAGTCGTTGGGTTGAGTCATGTTATTACAGCTTTGAACGCTTGTTTTTTTCTTTGTCAGGGACAAGTACTTCATATACCTTGCCCGACTTGTTGGTGAGATAGTTGGCTCGTATCCAGGGGTTGGCTTCACGCAGGTCACGATAGGTGATGCCATGCTCAGCTGCCCACTTGCTCCAGCTCTCGACCGGCTTGTCAACCTTTACCACTTGATAGTTGAGGGGCTGATAGAGCTGGCTCTCGGCGAGGTTGAAACCATAATTGGCCGGATTCTCAAGGATGAGCTTGTAGGCGATTATGCGGAATGGGTAGCGGGTGGTCTCGTTGACAAGCCATAGGTCCCACGATGTGTCTACACCCTGGTTTTTCAGCTCATTGGTGATGCGGCCCATGCCGGCGTTATAGGAAGATGCCACCGACTCCCATTTGCCATATTTTTTATGGGCGGCAAGCAGGTATTTACAGGCTGCTTCGGTCGACTTGACCGGGTGGAAGCGCTCGTCGACATATTCATTTACCTCGAGGCCATATTGACGCCCGGTGTCGGGCATGAATTGCCACAGGCCGGCTGCCTTGGCGGGGGAGATGGCAAAGGGGTCGAGGGTGCTCTCGGTACATGCGAGATAAACCATATCCTCGGGGACTCCGTTTTTTTTCAGAATCCGGCGCATCATGGGGAAATAGCGGTTGGCGCGTTTTATGGCCAGCAGTGTAGAGCCGTGGGTGTAGCACAGCGAGGTGAGCTCGCGGTCCATGCGTTCAAACATATAGACGGGGTCGAGGTCGACATCCTGTCCGCAGAATTTCATCGACAACGGTACTTGGGGATTGGAGACGATGCTCATCACGCCTATGTCAGCCCCGACAGTCGCTTCATCCTGAGGCTGATTATCTTTTTTCTTCTTGTCGGCTGCGTGAATCGGCGATGCCGCAACGGTGGCTGAAAGCAGCAAAAGTGCCGCGGTTTTATATAATTTCATGTTGTAGATCAGTTATCACTTGTAGTTAACAACGTTGATGTCACCCGAAAGGTTGTAATTTTTTCCATCGGTGCCCTTGGCCTTGATGACGTAATAGTAGACTCCCGCGGGCACAACCTTGCCTCCGTATTTGCCGTCCCACCCTTTGCCGGGGTCGGTGAATGAGCACATTTTCACGCCATGGCGATTGAAAATGTGACATTCAAAATCTCTGATGGAGCGGTAGCTCACTTTCCATATATCGTTGACACCCTCGGTTGCCCCCGGAGAGAAAGCGTTGGGGCACAGCAGTGCCGATTGACCGATGACTATTGGCGACTCGATGTCGCAAGTGTAGTCGCAGGAGCCGGCTGCATTGGAGACGATAAATCTCACATAGGTGGTGCCGGTTTCCTGGAATGTCTGTGTGAACTCAAGGTCGTTGATGCGCATGTCGATAGGGTCAAAATCAGATGAATGTGACATCTGCCACTCCTTGAAGACCACGGCGTCGCTCACAGCTGCGCTGAAAGTGATGTCGACGGGGCCTGAACCGCCAAGCGAGGTGTCGTCACCTGCCGACTGCTCGTTGTCATTGTCTCGTTGCTCCTGGGTGGCCCATGCCTGAGCCTCGACAGCAATGGCGTTGTAATATTCGGTCTCAACGGGTTGAGGCTGTTGTCCCCACTCCTTGAGAAAGCGGTCACCCGACAGGGTGAAGCGCGTGTCGCATAACGGCGCGCGGGCATGAAGCAGGCCTTTGAGGGAACTGAAAGTTTCTGAAGCCTCAATCTGGTTGTACATTTTTGTGTCGGAGTTGAATGACAGCGTGTTGTAGCTCAACACAATCCCGCGGTCAAGCTCAAGAGGAGCGCCGTTGATTGAGTAATAGCGTATTACGTCGCCACTGCCTGAGGGGATGAGCACGACATTGTCACAGTCGCTGTCGGGCCCCACAGTAATTGAATTGACACTGTAACGGTGGGCACCATAGTTTACTACCCACATAAAATAGGTGCTTCCATTGTCCTCAATTTTGTAGCCGGAGTCACCCTCGATGTTGTTGAGTGTCCACTCGCTGCCATTGTGGGTGATGTCGGTGATTTCTTCAAGACTGCGGCCCCCGCCTGAGTCAAAACGGCTCCACACCACGCCGCTCGATGAGCCTGAGTAGGTGAGTGTCACCCCCTCGATGGCGTTGATCACATACACGGCTTGCAATCCGGTCGAGGCTGCCGGTGTCTCGGTGATTACCGGCAGGGTGTTGCCCGAAAATGAGAATTGAGTGCTTGACAACGCAGCATGAGAGGGGAGCACAGCTGTGGCTGCCAAGACTATTGAAAATATCAGCTTATTCATAATTCCTGCAAAGTTACACATTTTTAACGTAACAGCAACTTAGGTTATTGCCCTCAGCTCATGCCTCAGCTCATGGGCGAGGTCTTGAGAATAGCCGGTTGAGCCTGCTTTCCACGGCTTCGGTCTGATGGTTGTGGAATAGGGCGGTGACGAGGGTGAGGTAGGACGGGAGATGGTTGTCACACCCCCACATTATTTCCACTCCTGCAAGTCGGGCTGTGGCCGAGACGTCAAAACCTACGGCCTCAAGCGATGGTCTCACAAGCTCGGGGTGACGGCAGGGCTTGTTGTCGATGCGGCTACAGGTATCTTCGGGGCAGTAAAAGCAGGTGCCTGCAAATGTGAAAGCCCTGCCCTCAAATTCTTTTTCAAGGCGCAATAAAATATCCTCGGTAATGATGCGTGCGGGTCTCATGATAGCTGCTGCCTCTGAGAGTGGAGTGTCACTTGAGAGGGTGGGTATGCGGCACGCGACAATGGTGACGTGACTGTAGGTGAGCATCGGCTCGATGTCATATTCAAATGGGGGGCATGCCCATGAGTGTCCATAGTTGCGGCACTCGCGGCAGAAACCGATGAAGCGCTCGACATCACGACAATCGGCTATATAACGGTCAAGGGGAAGTGTAGTGGATAAAATTTCCATTTCTATAATCGTCTAAATCAAGCAACGCCTCGCCGTTGAGGGCGTGGCGTTGCTGTCGATGAGTGGAGAGGAGAACAGTATCTCTCGTGATGATTACTCGTCGTCGCTCTTCTCGGCATATTCCTTGAGGAGCTTCTCCTGGACATCACCGGGCACGAGTTCATAGCCCGAGAACTTCATCGAGAATGATGAGCGTCCACCGGTGATAGAGCTGAGTGCGGTCGAATAGTTGGACATCTCCTTGAGGGGCACCTTGGCATTGAGCTTTTCAAAGCCGTTTTCCGATGCCATGCCCATGATGATGCCACGGCGTCCCTGGAGGTCGCTCATCACATCACCCATAACATCGCTGGGCACCATTACCTCTACATCATATACCGGCTCAAGCACTTTGGGCCCTGCGTTGCGGAATGCTTCCTGGAAGGCATTGCGGCCAGCAAGACGGAATGAGATTTCATTGGAGTCAACCGGGTGCATCTTGCCGTCGTAGATGCATACGCGCACATCGCGGGCATATGATGCCGGTGAGCGGGCCTTGCTCCATGCGGTCCATGAGACCCTTGACGATAGCGGGGATGAAGCGGGCGTCAATAGCACCACCCACGATGCAGTTGCACACCACGAGCTTGCCGCCCCACGCCAGGGGTATCTCCTGAGTGTCGCGCACGTTCATCTTGAATTCCTGGTTGCCGAAACGATAGGTGTCGGGCACGGGCATGCCCTCGGTATAGGGCTCGATGATGAGATGAACCTCGCCAAACTGGCCTGCACCGCCCGACTGCTTTTTGTGGCGATAGTCGGCACGGGCAGCCTTGGTGATTGTCTCGCGATAAGGTATCTTGGGCTCCTCGAAGATGATGGGGAGCTTGTCGTTGTTCTCGACACGCCACTTGAGGGTGCGCAGGTGGAACTCGCCCTGACCCGAGAGGATGGTCTGCTTGAGCTCCTTGCTCTGCTCGATAATCCATGTGGGATCCTCCTCGTGCATGCGGGTGAGGATGGTCATGAGTTTCTCGGCGTCGCTCTCGGTGACGGGACGGATGGCACGCTGATATTTGGGCGCGGGGAACTTGATGAAGTCAAATTGATATTCACAACCTTTCTCGTTGAGAGTGTCGCCTGTGCGCACATCCTTAAGCTTCACGGCTGCACCGATGTCACCGGCCACAATGCGGTCAATGGGAGTCTTGGTCTGGCCACACACGCAATAAATCTGGGCGAAGCGCTCCTTGGAGTTGCGTGTCATGTTTTCGAGATCGTCACCGGCCTTGAGAGTGCCGCTCATGACCTTGAAATAGCTCACCTCGCCGATGTGGGGCTCGATGGTGGTCTTGAACACAAAAATGCTGAGCGGGCCATTGGCGTCGGGCTTGATTTCATCTCCGGCGAGATCGACGGGTGAGGGCATATCTTCAACAAAAGGCACTACATTGCCAAGGAATTCCATGAGACGGCGCACACCCATATCCTTGGCGGCAGAAAGGACACAACGGGATAGATCGAGCGGTCGATCAGACCCTTGCGGATACCTTCACGCATCTCGTCCTCGGTGAGGCTGCCCTGTTCGAAGAACTTCTCCATCAGTGTCTCGTCGTTTTCGGCTGCTGCCTCCACGAGAATCTGGTTGAGTTCACGGGCCTTGTCCATCTCCTCGGCGGGGATATCCTCGATGGTGGGTGCGCCACCGTCAGGGCCCCATGTGAGTTTCTTCATGATGAGCACATCGATGAATGAGTTGAAGCCAGGCCCGGCGTTGAGGGGATATTGCACGGGCACAACCTTGGCTCCGAAAATTTCTTTTATCTGCTCAAGCACGTTGTCATAGTCGGCATTCTCGGCATCGAGCTTGTTGATACCAAAGATGACGGGTTTTTTTAGCTTGGCGGTGGTGCGGAAGATGTTTTGGGTGCCTACCTCGACACCATACTGGCCGTTGACCAAGATCACGCCAGTGTCGGCTACGCCGAGGGCAGTGTAGGCGTTACCCACAAAGTCTTCTGATCCCGGGCAGTCGATGATATTTAATTTTTTATTGTTGAACTCAGCATAAAAAACTGATGAAAAAACCGAGTAACCATACTCTTTCTCAACGGGAAAACTGTCGCTGACAGTATTACCGGCCTCAACTGAGCCACGGCGTTTTATAACTCCACACTCATAGAGCATCGCTTCAGCGAGTGTGGTTTTTCCCGAGCCTTTGCTACCAAGCAAGGCTATGTTTTTGATTTCGTTAGTCTGGTAAACCTTCATGTTATTTAGATTTATAGTAAGTGAAAAATTAGTTTAACAGGTAGATTAGGTAAATATTATTCAAAAAACATTGCTGAAAAACATAAAATCAGCTTGATTTGATGAACATCTTTAATCGTGGGTGCAATTTAGCTATTTTTTTTAATAAATCAATCTTTTTAAGCGTGTTTTTTGATTTTTTTGGAAATCGAGCTAAATATTTTCTTATGCAATGGATGTTTTGTAACTTTGCACCCCCGGTAATTTCCACCATTATAAATATATATAGGAGTGGGATTATCTTTACAATCCAACTTGACACATGAAAGATAGCAACAATATCATCAAATCACTCGGCCATATCACCATTGACCCCGAGAAGTTCAGTCGGGAGCCATCCTATGATTGCCTCCCCATGGTCGCCACCCGCGATTTTGTGCTTTTTCCCGATGTGACGTTTCCAATCGCTTTGGGACGTGAAGCTACAATCCACACGATGAAGGGTGCCTATGAGCGCAGCATCCCTGTGGGAATTGTGTGCCAGCTTGATCCTCACATCGAGTATCCCCGCATCCCCGAGGATGTCAACCGCTATGGTGTCGTGGCCGATGTGCTGCAGGTGATAGAGCTGCCTGATAACAGTTGCACGGCAATTGTGCGCTCGCGTGGCAAGATACGCATCCTGGGGCAGGCTGATGCAACCGGCGACAACCAGCTCTATGGCTCGATATATGCAGTTACCGAGCAGGTCAAGGAGTCGCATGCGCGTGCCACCGACAAGGAGTTTTTCATGCTTGCCGAGACTATCAAGGGCACCATGATGAATATCATGTCAAAGGCCGGAAATGTGCCCGACGACATGAAGTTCAATCTCGAGAATACACGTCAGGATGATACCCTGATTAATCTCATCGCCACCCATGCGCCACTCGATACTGCTTTCAAGCTCAAGCTCCTGGCCCAGCACCGCATCAAGGAGCGTGCGTTCATGATGCTCACCGAGCTGTCCAAGAGCGAGCAACTTGCCGAGTTGCAGCGTGAAATACAGCTGCGCACCAAGGCCCGCATCGATGAAAACCAACGCACGGCTTTTCTGCAACACCAGATGGAGGTCATCAACGAGGAGCTCAATAATGAAAATGAGGATGTGAGCGAGCTCAAGGCCAAGGCTTCACGCGTGAAGCTGAGCGATGAGGCCGCCGCCACATTCAAGAAGGAGCTTTCCAAGCTCAAGCGCCTATACCCCCAGAGCCCCGACTATGCTGTGTTGTATAACTATCTTGACACATTGCTCAGCCTTCCATGGAATGTGGTAGATGAGCCTGCCGATGACATTGAAGAGGCCGAGGAGGTGCTCAATCGTCATCATTATGGCCTTGAAAAGGTTAAGGAACGCATTATCGAGCAGGTGGCGCTGGTGATGAACAATCCCTCGGGTAAGGCTCCTATCTTGTGTCTTGTTGGAGCCCCGGGTGTGGGCAAGACATCAATCGGTCACTCTGTCGCCGAGGCGATGAAGCGCAAGTTTCAGCGCATCTCACTCGGTGGCATGCATGACGAGAGCGAGATACGTGGCCATCGCCGCACCTATATCGGAGCGATGCCAGGGCGCATTATCGAGGCGATACGTCGCTCGGGGTCATCCAATCCTGTGCTCCTTCTCGATGAGGTCGACAAGATGGGCAGTGACTTCAAGAGCGACCCCACCTCGGCTCTGCTTGAGGTGCTCGACCCCGAGCAGAACAGCACTTTCCATGACAATTATCTCGATGTGAATTTTGACCTGTCGAGAGTCATGTTTATCGCAACGGCCAATGATCTTGCATCGGTGCCCCGCCCGCTGCTCGACCGCATGGAGATAATCGACCTGCCCGGTTATCTGCTTGAAGAAAAGGTGGAGATAGCCCGGCGTCACCTTCTGCCGCGCATCATGCAGGAGTATTCACTCAATGGCTGCTCGGTTTCAATCCCCGATGATGTCATCGTGGATATTATCGAGCAATATACGTCAGAGAGCGGTGTGCGCTCGCTGCGACAGCAGATTGCCAAAATCGTGCGCCGTATTATACTCCAACTCACGCGCCTCAGGAAGCGAGGCGAGTCACTTGACAACATAGAGGTAACTACCGGGATGGTGCATGAATATCTCGGCGTGCCACGCTTCAATAAAGACCGCTACGAGGGTAATGACATTGCCGGAGTGGTAACCGGGCTTGCCTGGACTGCCGCTGGCGGCGAGATACTATATATTGAGTCGGCACTGTCCCCCTCGCGTCAGCCCGTGCTTGAGCTCACCGGAAATCTGGGCAACGTGATGAAAGAGTCGGCCACCATTGCTTATCAATGGGTCAAGGCTCATGCCTCGGCTCTGGGCATCGACTCTGAGATGTTTACCAAAAACTCACTTAATATCCATGTGCCAGAGGGAGCTATCCCCAAGGACGGCCCATCGGCCGGTATCACCATAGTGACCTCGATAGTATCGACATTCAAGCAGGTTAAAGTTGCGCCACGATATGCCATGACCGGTGAGATAACCCTGCGCGGTCGCGTGCTCCCCGTGGGAGGCATCAAGGAAAAGATACTTGCCGCCAAGCGAGCAGGCATTAGCGATATAATATTGTGTGAAGAAAACCGCAAGGATGTCGATGATATCAACGAGCGTTACCTCTCGGGCCTCACGTTCCACTATGTAAGCACCATCCCCGAGGTGCTCTCTCTTGCCCTCACCAGCCTCCCCGCCACCCACTGAAGCCCTTAAAGCACTTAAAATAATCAATAACTTAACAAGCTGATTAGGATGCCTCAATGTTGATGTGGGGCATCTTTTTTTATAAAAATTCATATATGCTGTTACGTTTTGTATCTTCAATCGTATCAATAGTAGAACACAATGAAAAAAGACGTACTCACATCATCATTCCTTGACATCCGGAGCAAGCTGCACCGTATCGCCATGAGGCTTCTTCAAAACGACGAGGATGCCAAGGATGCCGTACAGGACACCTTTGAAAAGTTGTGGTCGAAAGATGAAATTGAATCCAATGCGGAGGCTCGCAATAAACTGGTGCATGTGTTACGCAACACCTGCATAGACCGACTCAGAACCGACCATTCCGTACCTCTGGAATCTGCGGAAACAGATTTTGAAGGTGGGTATGAGACACCAACCGAGGATATGGAGCGGTATGAGAGATTAATCGTGAAAGGATTGACAGATACGCAAATGCGTATCTATAATCTGATTACCCACGATTGCCTTGAATATGAGGAGGTCGCCAGGAAGCTGAATATGTCAGTTGAGGCCGTGCGGATGAATATGAGCCGCGCCCGCAAAAGGATTCGCGAAAACATTAAAATGATTGACCGATGAAGACAGACGAAATGAATTTGACAGTAGAAGAACTGGAGGAACTTTGCCGTCTTTATATGGACTGCAAATTATCCGTCATGGAGGAGAAAGAACTTGAATACGTTCTTTCCCAGACACACTCTGACCTCTCCATCAATTGATGAAGTCAGAAGCCTTATGGATGTTCAAGTTATTCCAATTCGTTCATCAAAGCCTGTAAGAGCGAAGTTCAATTGGAATTGGCGGTTATATTCAGGCATAGCTGCAAGTATCGCTATAATTTTATCGGTTGCCATTTGCTTCGTTTTGCCGCAAAAAAACAAAATAGACCACAGCGGCTCTCCAGTATATATCGTTGCTTATAGCCATGGTCAACGGCTTAATGATCGAGACGCTATTGCCACTACCAACATTGCAATGGCAAAGGCTGATTCATTAATGCGCTTTGCTACATTGACAGAGTGCGACTACATCAGGAGGGCAAATGATATTATTACCGAAACAATAAACAACTAAAATCCTATATTATGAAAAATTATATCTTGATAATAATTCTCTCTTTGTTTTCTTTGACAGCCTTTGCGAAAGCTCCCAATCTGCATGTGGAGCAGATGTTCAACGGCTCATACAATACAAATCCGAGTGTGTCTCTCAACATGTCGAAAAGCCAGGAGAAATATTTCAGAGGCTGCACAATCACCAACAATAAATCACTTCTCAACAAGGTTGAAAAATTGTTTGAGAAGGACTTGCCGAGAGCAACCCGTTCGCAAGATATAATAGCCAACGGCACAAGGTATCAATCAATGGTCATCATGAACAATGGTGAAGAGATTTACATCGGACTCAGCTATGACACAAACAACGGCTGCTATCTATTCATCAGCGGATCATTGAACGCATTTAAGTAACTTCAAATTAAACCCATATGAATGTCTTTCGTAAGCTGCTCTTAGGAGCGGCCTTACTCCCTGCGTCTCTTTTCGCACAGGAAAACATTGATTCCATTGCGGATTCATGGGAGCGAGAACTTGAACTCAACGAAGTTGTCGTTGTGGCTAAACGTCCGGTTGTGAAGCAACAGGAAGGGAAGCTCGTCTATCTTGTCAAGAATGACCCTTACGTCAAAGGCCTTGACGGTGTAACTGTGCTCGACCGCGTGCCACGTGTTTCCGTGAATAATGGTTCCGTCACAGTTGCCGGCAAAGGAAACGTGCGTTATATCATCGACGGCATACTGATGGAACTCGACGCATCGGCGATGTCAATGCGTCTGCAAAACATGCGTGCCGAAGATATAGAGAAGATTGAGTTGATGACAACTCCTCCCTCGCGTTATGCCGCGGAGCCTAATGCGGCGTATATCTCAATTACCACGCGCAATGAGTCACTCGGAACAAAAGGCAGCGTTTATGGCTCGCTCAATCAAGGCAATAAAATGCGCGAATATTTCAGCGGCAGTGTCAGCCACACCACAAGAAAAGTGGATATGTCGCTCGATGCAAGCGTGTCAAACTACTATACTACCAATGACAACGACATGGAGTACTCATTCCTTGACGGATCTCCATCCCGTATATCTTCCTCCCGGACGAAATCACACATGTTCGATGCCGGGTTCAATGCCATGTTCAGATACAAGTTTACACCCAATATGAATTTAGGTGTGATCGCGAACTATAATTATGAGAATATTTCAAGCAATGGAACTAACTCCACCGATTATGGCAGCTATACTTCAACATCTCGGTCTGTCACAAAATCCCGACCCAACAACGCCCTGACTGTGACCGGATTTTATGACTGGACTTTCGGCAGCAAGGGTGAGTCAATGCAGTTGACCTATAACTACTTTAACCGTCATAGTCCCACATTGTCTGATATTTCTACCACATACAACGGCAGCACTGATGACTATGGCATTAATGAAGACGGTAAGACTGATTACCGTTTTCATAGCGGGAAGGCAGATTTCAAACTGCCCTACAATTGGGCGCAATTGGAGACCGGTGTAGCCTACACCGACATCCTCAATTCCTCCGACAATTTTCTGAAACATATTCATGGGGACGGGACAGCTGCGGCCACTGAATCCAATCTGTTTGACTATTCAGAGAGAATAGCCGCAGCCTATATCACCGCATCGCGCAACCTTGGTTCAGGATTCTGGGGCAAAATCGGATTGAGGTATGAATATACATGGACCAAAGGGGAACAAAAGTCCATATCGCAGGTTGAACGCGACAATTACGGACACCTTTTCCCATCAGTCAATCTCTCGTGGAATAAAAATGGTATAGGTTCATTCAATGTAAGTTACTCAATGGGTATGGGGCGCCCCAATCTTTGGGAGCTTAATCCCTTCAAATATTACTCCACGACTGATGAATTTGCTGCCGGAAATCCCGCGCTGAAACCGACCATCTATAACAACGCCGAAATCAATTACTACGGACTCGGAGGATTGTATGCTGTGCTTTACACATCATTTGCTTCTGACGGAATCGGATATGTCCGCAGAATTGACGAGTCGGGCACGATAAGCACCATGCCGTATAATTGCCTCTCCACAAACAAGACAGGACTATACGCCAACTATAAGCGCACATTCTTCGACCACTGGGAGATGAAAGCGGGTGGTGAGGTTTTTCGTACATACTCACACAGTGATGTCCCTGACTTCAAGATCAAAAGTATGGAGGATTGGTCTGGCAAACTCGAACTCTCAACCAACGTAATGCTCAACCGGCAGAAAACGCTGATTTTCGGAGCACAGTTTACCCACTTCTTCCCATGGCAGCAGAATCTGATCAATTATGAGTCATTCCAACTGTTCAATCTATCGCTCAGATACTCCTTGCTGAACAATCGCCTCAATCTCCAACTGAAAGCAAATGATATTTTCGGATGGAACAAGACAAGGTCAAAAGAGCATTATGCCGACTACACCATCCGACAGACATTCAATGCTCATTCGGCATACGTCATGTTTGGAATAAGTTACAGATTCGGACGCGATAAGGTCAACAGTGTATGGCGACCTTCTAAAGAAGACCAGTCAGGTAGAACAAAATAAACAACAAATATAATTTATGCAAGAATGGGAACGCCCGACAGAGATGCCGGGCGTTTCTTATATACTGGTGAACGGTGGTTAGAAGGGGTAGCCGATGGCGAGGTGGAAAGCGAGGGAGTTCTTGAATGAGGTCATGTTGTAGTAGCCGCGCTTGCCGGTGTCGTAGGGGGCGTGGATGCCTATGCCGAGGTCGCCGCGGAGCACGAGCATGCCAATGTCGAATCGCAGGCCAAGGCCTGTACCGAGAGCAAGATCTTTGAGAAACGATGAGGCTCGGAGTTCGCCACCGGGGCGCAGGGGGTCTTTCTTGAGCAGCCACACATTGCCGGTGTCGACAAACAGAGCACCGTGAAGCGGGCCGAAGATGGGGAAGCGATACTCGACGTTGGCTTCAAACTTGAATGTACCGGTCTGGTCAAAATAGCCGTTGACCATTGCGGCGTCGGGCCGGTAGCTGCCGGGGCCGAGCGAGCGCACGGTGAATGCTCTCACCGAGTTGGCCCCGCCCACATAGAATTGCTCGCTATAGGGCACCTCGACCGAGTTGCCGTAGGCATGGGCCGCTCCCACCATTCCACGGGTTACGAGCCAGTTATCACCGCCAAAGTTGTGACCGTAGACAATCTGGAATGTGCCTTTTACAAATTGAGAGAAGCGGGTGCCAAACAGTTTCTTGGCGCCCTTTGACCCGCATGCCTGCCACAGGCACCAGAAGATGTTGCCGGCTTCCTGGGCAGTGGCTGTGATGGAGACGGTGTTGCGGTTGCCCCAGTTGCGGTCATAATTATAGGTGTAGGATAGCTGTGGGATAAACTGGTTTTTGAAACTCTCGGCAATGGCCGGATTGACATTCATGATTGAGTCAAATTCGGTTGTGGTGTTCAACAGCTTGGTATAGGTGAGCTTGAAGAGGTTGAGCGTTGAGGTGACATGCCGAGACACGCGCCAGTCATAGCCAAATGAGGCGTCAAACTGGGCCATCCTGAAGTAGTGGGGACGGTTGAGGAGGTCGGCGCTCAGGGCGACGCGTGTCCAGTTGAGCTCGCGCCGGCGCTGAGGGATGAAGCGGGGAGCCAGGAGTCTGGGGAATGCCAGCGAGGCTGAGAGGCTGAACTCATAGCTGTTGAAAAGGTCGCCACGGCGGCCGTTCTGGTCGCGTCCCGTCTGCCATTCATAGGTGCCGGTGAGAGAGATGTTAAATTGCTCTCCGCCGCCAAAGAGGTTGCGGTTGGTAACCCCCAGTGTAGCTCCCGGGCCAAGATAGGAATTGGACTTTGAGGCCACGTTTACCTCAATCTGGGCCTCGAGAGGGGTGTCAAATGTACATTCTATATCGACATTGAGAGTGGGCTCGGTGGCTGTGCTATCGACCGAGGTATTGATATTGATATTGTTGAAGATGCCCAGGCGCGAGAGATAGGTCTGGGTGCGGTTCATTTGCCCCACCGAGAAGTATCGTCCTTCTCTGAAGGCTATGCAACTTGGGATTAGTTCCCGACGCAACCTGGCCGGGCGCATCACAATGACTTTGCCCTTGCGGGTGGACATGGTGTCGGGGGTGCCTCCGCCCTTGTTGCGGTAGACGTGGGTTGTGATTGAGCCTGTTTTATATCGCTTTATGGCGAAAGCGGGGATATTGTCGGCGAGGTCGAGTTTCATGGCTATGTGTCCCTTGGTGATTGTGGAGTCGGCCAGATACTCGATGTAGTTGGGTGAGAAAAAGTAGTATCCGCGGTTGCGCATGGCATTTGCGATGTCGACACGCAGCTGGCTGAGCGAGTCGGTGGCATAGCGGGAGCCCGGCTTGAAGTATGGGTTGCGGCGTGCCACTGAGTCGATGAGATGGTTGAGGGTGCAGGTGTCGGGGAGATACTGTATTGAGTTAAGGGTGTAGGCTCCCCCCGGCTCTACAAGATATTTTATGCCGGCTTTCTTGGGATTTTTCCCTTTTTTGAGCTCATAGTTCACGCGGTTTTGGAAGTAGCCGTTGTTGGAGAGTATCTGTGACATCATCTGGGTGCGCATCTCGGGCTGCACGTCGCTCACAAGCACCGGCTCGGCCACGAGCTTGTTGTAGAGCCAGTGCTTGAGGCCGTGGCCTGGATCGTTCCAGTTGTTGTAGACCCATAGTCCCAGTGGAAACGGGTAGCGTATCGAGGCGGTTATGGCATTGTTGGGCTTGACATTCACGGCCTCGTTGAGGTCGTCGCTAACCCCGGGGGCAAGGCGGTCGCCACGCGGCATGGTGATGTCTACACCTTTGAGCCCGGTGTAGAGCATCTCTCCGTTTTCTATACGCCGTGTTGTGGAGCATCCTGAGAGCATGAGCATGATGCCTGCGGCAATCATCAATGATAAGAAAATATTATTTGTCCTCATGGGCTTGTGTCGTTTTAGGTGTTTTACGGAACATGTCGAGGAGTGATGAAAGTCGCTTGCGGTAGACAAAACCCACGCCTGTCTGGGTGATTTCGCCCTCGAGTATACTTTCATAGCCGGTGTGGCGGAATACTTTGATATACATTGTGCCACTCTTGTTGAGCATGTATTCGGCTGAGATGTCGTTGAACAGGGCTTCGGCCACATCGGTGTCGGCACCTTCCTGATCGGTGGAATAGCTGCCACCCACGATAATCTTGAAGCGGTTGTCAAAGAGTGATTTGGACACCTTGTAGCTGTAGCTGGTGGCTGTCTGGGTGTTACCGTTGTAGGTTTTGTCATACTGGTCGATGCCAAACGACAGGTCGACACCCTTGATGTTGTTGGCCACCCAAGAGTTGAGCGTTGACTCTACAAATGAGTATAGGAGGTTTCCACCAATATTGGCATCACCCTTGGTGCCGGCCCCTTTATATATGCCATAGAGCAGGAGGTTCATGGCCTGATTGGCGCGTTGCTCGGCACTCATCGAGGTGAGCTCGTTGTTGACAGTGATGTCGTCGATTGTCGACAGGTCAAAGGCAACGTTCATATTTTCCAGCGTGCCGTTGACAGTAACTGTCACATCAAAGTTGACAAGACGGGAGTTCTCGCCCGAGCGCGTTACATTGGCTTTGACCTGGTCGGTGGCCTTGATGCTGAGAGTGGGGTTCATCAGAGGGCCGTTGAAGGCGATGTAGCTGCCCTCCTGGAATGTGAAATATTTTTCGGAGATTACAGGCGGGGAGTACTGTACAAAACCGCTGTTGATGGTGAAGCGGCCTGTCATGCGGCCGTCGTTGACCGGTGACTGGGTGTAGTTGAGGTCGCCTTGCCCTTTTACCGACACCTTGTTTTTGCCCTCACCTATGCCGGCGATACCCGGCAACTCGACATTGACTGTGGTGCCGTCAGAGACAACCAGGTCTACATCGAGCAACATGGCCATAGCCTGATTGCGCAGTGAGTCGGCATTGGCCACGGCTGCCGAGTCGTTAAACTGCACGAAATGCACCATATCTTGTTGAGATGCCGAGCTTATGGATGTGGCTTCGGTGGCCGACATCACATAGGTGATATTGGAGGGTGCCAGCAGGTTGACATCAGCGTTAACCTTCAGAAAGCGCATGTTGCCCGCGACGGTAGCATCGAGGTCGAGAAATCCCTTGCCATATACCTCGGCACCGCGGGCCTTGGTAGAATTGACAATCTGGGTGTTACGCGCTTTAAGCGAGAGGTCCATCGATACATTGGCCAGGTCGTTGACATTAACCTTGCCGCTGATTGACAATGGGTTGTCGTTGCAGGCATAAATCGGGTAGTCGCTGAAGTCGATGACGTTGTGTCTCACCGGGATGGAGTCGCCCGAGAATACAAATCGTGTGCCGAGCATCTTCACTTTCACAGCTGCCGAGTCAAAGTAGATAAAGCCATCAAAGTCAGGCTTGGTTGACTCGCCGGTAATCTTCATGGTGCCGTTGAGTGTTCCCTCGAGCGAAGCCATGTTGCCGGGAATGAAGGGGGCTGCAACCTTGAGCGGGAAATGTATCATGGTAAAGTCGAGCATCATGGGCGATGTTGCTGTGCTGTCGTTGAGCACACCGTTGAATGTCATGGTCTTGACACTGTCGACCATGAGGTCGAGGTTGGCCCTGAGAAGTCCCGACTTAGGGTCGGTGGCGAGGTCGAGGTCGGCGTTGAAGTCGCCCACCTTTTTGTTCTCATACATGAAGTCGGTGAGCGACAGGGTGCCCTTGCCGTTCATCATGTTACCCTCGGATGTGATATTGAGGTCGGCATTGACGATACCCTTGATGAGAGGCAACTTGCCGGGTGAAATGGGGATCCAGTCGGCAATCTGCACGTTGTCGAGCTGTACCTGCAGCATCTCGGGCCGGCCACTGTCGGGCTCTCCCGGGGTGAAGACCCTGAGGCTGCTGTTGTCATCGCTGAGGGTGAGGTCACCGCGCAGATATTTTTCGGCGAGGTTGAAACTGATATAGTTGTTTTCGTTGATGCTCCATGTGCGATAGGCAATCAATGGGGTGGTGGGTACGATGCGGGCCGTCAGTGTCGAGTCTTCAAGCGACGCAAGGAGGCCAAATTTATAGCCCTCGTCACCCTTGATGTCGCGCTGGGCCAGGTAGGCCGTGAGATTGTTGTCGGCGATGAACCCGTTGAGCTTGACATGGGCAAACTGGTCGAGCGTGCCCGGGCGGTTGTTGAGGTCGATATTATAGGCGAGAGTCTTGTCATGCTGTATCGCACTTATTGAGATAGAGTCGAGCGAGGTTGACCCCGACTTGATGTCGTAGATATAACCCGAGAGAGTCAGCAGGGAGTCGTTTTTGATATTTAACTCCATGTCGGAGAGGTCGATATCATATTGGTGGAGCAGACCCGTTACAGCGTTGTCGCTACCCATCGACATGTCCAGCTCCATGACGGGTAGGCTGTGTTGCAGGGCTACAACATCAACACTCCTTTTGGTCATGATGGTGTCTATTACTGCAGGTAGGCGGTCAACATCAGCCATGAGCTGCTTTATCCCACATCGAGTGGCGAGCCTGAGGTGAAAGTCGCCGTTGTTGGCCTTGGCCGAGATTGTGGAGTCGGTGGTTACTACATCGACATCGGCCGAGGGTACCATGTACACAACGTCACTCATGCCCAGCACGAGGTCACCGACAGAGGCGACAGCATCGATATTGCCGCTGCGGGGGTAGTAGCTGCCGTTGCTTTCGATGGTGACCTTGCCCCAGATGGTGTCGGTGGTGAGGTGGAGAGCCGTGAGGTCAAGATTGCGTATGTCGCCGGTCAAATCCCAAGCATATTCATCTTGTGAGATAGTGGCGTCAAAGTCGAGTGAGAGGTCGGCATCCTTGTAGCCTGAATTGAGATAGCCCTTGGCATTGCCACCGCTGAGGGTAGCCTGTAGCTGCACATCACCAATGTTGACATGCTGATACTCGATGCCGTTGACATCAAGGTCGATATCCATGGCGGTGGATGGTGACAGCGGGTTGTAGCCGTGACCATGGGCCGAGAGAGTGGCCGATACGCGCCCCACTTGATATTCAGGCACAAAGGCATTGACAGGGAAATTGTTGAGCGTGAGGTCGGCATCATAGCTCTCGCTGCGCTGCACCCAGTGCCCGTCGACAGCGATTGTCCCGCCCCCTGAGCGACCCTTGATGTCGCCTGTGATTTTCCCCGGGCTGTAGTCTACCGAGCCGGCAAGTGAAAGGGCAGCGATGAGGATGCCCTTGGGCAGAGTGCCGGTGGGTAGTAACCGGGCTATTGCGCTCCCGTCGGTAATCTCGCCGTCAAGATTTATTTTGCCTGCGAGGCGGTTGAAATCAAGAACGTTCATTATACGTCCCGAAGCATCGAGCCTAAGCAGCCCGAAAGCATTTAGGTTGAGGTTGCGCACCTCAAGCTGTCGCGGAGTGCCCCTCACGTCGGCTACCAATGTCATGTTGCCACGGCGGGTGAGAGGGGAGAGGGTATTGTTCATCGCGGGGAATGTCATAATCACATCGGCAGGGGAGATGCGGGCTGAGGCAATCAGCGATAGTGGAAGGTTGGGGTCGGTCATGATGTCGCCCATATCCATTGATGCCTCGGTGATGTTGACTCTCGAGCGATTGGTGGCGATAGAGAAATCTTCGGCCCACATCCGGGTACTGTCCATTGCAAAGAAGCCTTGGGCATCAAGCTTGAGACCGCAACGCTCGGTGCCTTGGAGGCGACGTAACGGTACTTTTATTTCTACGCCACGGTTGTAAAACGAGTCGACACGTATATCCACGTCGGTAACCTGAAGATAGTTCATGTCAAGCCCGCGGGCAGGCTTTGCTCCGGCCATGGCATATGTCGCGCATCGAGCTGTGAGGGCAAGAGAGTCGGCAGTGACAGTCCATGGTCCCGTCACGGGTGCTAGAGTATCAACGGGAGCCTCGAGGTTTAATTCAGGATGAGCTTTAAGGAAAGCAGGGGAGGGGTAGAGATAGGCGGCGGTCACGCTGTCGACCTGCAGGTATCGGGCGTGGATATCCTGTCTTGCCATGTCGAGGGTGCCGTCAATGAGATGCGCAGCCTGTACCTCGGCACCGAGCGAGTCGATGATGGGATACATCTGCATCGAGTATTTCACATTTTTCAGCTCTACATCACGAGCTTTTATCAACCATTGGGTGGCCTTGGCGGTGTCGGGTGGTGTCAAGGTGGTGTCGGTCTTCATAACCAGCCTTACATCAGCGCCGTCGACGAGTGCGCGGTCGGCAAATATCTTGCCCTCCTTGAGCTGTAGATTGCCGTCATTGAGCTCGGCGTGCTTGACCGTGGCGGTGAGATACATCAGCGAGTCGGGAGTGCCGAGCCGGTATTTGACATCATCGGCCATGAAGCCATTGGCCTGAATATCCAATTTGAGCAAAGGCATGACCTTGACCTCGACAACTGCTTTTTTTACACTTAACATTGTGTCAACAGCCTCGGCCTCGACTACTGATACCTTTTCAAGCTCTACACGCAGTGGAAATCTCACGCGCAGATAGTCGATGGCGATATCCATTCCGGTCGATTTTTTGACCTCCTTTACGGCGATATCCTTTGCAAAATTTTGGACAGCCGGGATATATACCAACACCGGTATAAGGATGATAATGAGCATGATTGCCATTATAAACCTTACAATGAAGAGTGCGGCTTTTTTGAAAAAAGACGTTTTCATAACGTGTTGAAGTGTGGTGGAGTTACTGTTGAAACGTTAATTTATTATTTGTATAATAAACGTAAAGATAGTGCAAATAGTTCTAACGGCCAATAAAAACGCTAAAATCAGTTAAAATACAATCAAATCAGGCATGGATATTGTTATCAAGGAAAAATAACTACAATTAATAGAAAATAAAGATATGATAAAAGTTACAAAACAGGCGGCTCTCGATTATCACAGCTTGCCGCGTCCCGGTAAAATTGAGATTATCCCCACCAAGCCCTATTCCACCCAGATGGACCTTGCTCTGGCCTATTCCCCCGGCGTTGCCTATCCTTGTGAGGAGATAGAGACAACCCCTCTCGATGTATACCGATACACCAATAAAGGTAATCTCGTTGCCGTGATTTCCAATGGTACCGCAGTGCTTGGCCTCGGCGACATCGGCCCCTTGGCATCCAAGCCGGTTATGGAGGGTAAGGCGTTGCTGTTCAAGATATTTGCCGGGTTGGACTGTTATGATATTGAAATCAATGAAAAGGACCCCAAGAAATTTGTTGAGATTGTCAAGTCGTTGAGCCCCACATTTGGTGGTATCAATCTTGAAGATATCAAGGCACCCGAGTGTTTTGAGATAGAGCGTGAACTGAAAGCACAATGCGACATTCCCGTTATGCACGATGACCAGCATGGCACTGCAATAATTTCGGCAGCAGCATTGATCAATGCTCTTGAGTTGCAGAAGAAAGATATATCCAAAATCAAGCTCGTGGTAAACGGTGCCGGCGCTGCTGCCATCTCATGCACCAAAATGTATGTGGCTCTTGGTGTAGACCCCGCTAATATAATAATGTGTGACTCCAAGGGTGTCATATCGACACGACGTGACAATCTGTCACCTATGAAACGCCAGTTTGCCACTTCGCGCAATGTAGAGACACTTGCTGAGGCTATGGTGGGGGCCGATGTATTCCTCGGCTTATCGGTAGCCGATGCCCTCACCCCCGAGATGGTAACGTCGATGAACGACCGGCCTGTGATATTTGCCCTTGCCAATCCTGTCCCCGAGATTGATTATGAACTGGCTAAAGCTACTCGACCGGATGCTATTGTAGCCACGGGGCGTAGCGACTATCCCAATCAGGTTAACAATGTGCTCGGGTTCCCCTACATTTTCCGAGGAGCACTCGACAGTGGTGCCACGGCAATCAACGAGGAGATGAAACTTGCCGCTGTTAAAGCTATTGCCGCGCTGGCCCGCAAGGATGTGCACTCAGTAGTGCAGGCTGCTTATGAGGGTGTCACCCTTAGCTATGGCCCCGATTATATAATCCCCAAGCCCTTTGACCCGCGCCTGCTCACGGTGGTATCGCCGGCAGTGGCTCGCGCAGCCATGGAGAGTGGTGTAGCCCGCCGTCCGATTGACGATTTTGAGGCATATACACGTCATCTTGAGTCGATAATGAATGCCGAGCACAATCTTATAAGATGCCTCATCAACAGGTTTATACCTGACGACGCCATGGCCTCTATTTGATGCCACAAAAATGAATAAAAATAAAATGATAGGCCCATAATGGGCTAATTAAAAAATAATTGTTAACTTTGCACTGCCCAAAAGTGTTATGATTGATAATGGCACGGTCGGGCAGGGCAATGTTGACTTTTGCTTTTTATAAGCACTGTTGTCTAATTTGCTTGATTGCTATGTGCCTGCATTTCCAGCGTCAATGGATTTTGTTATGGCTCTAATTAGACTTTTAATCATTACATTTCAAGGTTTTAACTAAAAATGAAAAAAATACTGTTAGGCTTACTTGTCACTTTGTTTATGGCGAGTTGCAACAGCTCCAAAAATGTAAATTATATGCAGGATGTTGTGCTTGACAGCACCGTCATTGTGAATAATGCTAAAAAAATTACAGTGAGACCCGGTGACGTGTTGTCGATTGTAGTAACTTGTAAGGAGCCTCAGTTGTCAGCGATGTTTAACCAGCTTGTTACTCGCCAGGCACTTAGTAATACCATAGGTGGCAGTAAGGGTGGGGGCCGATCGACAATCGGTGGCGGCACTCAGGGTGAGACAGTGCCTTATACAGTAGATGATAACGGTAATATCGACTTTCCCATCCTTGGCGAGTTGCATGTAGCCGGCCTTGACCGGGCTCAGATTGCACGTCTTGTGAAAGGGAAAATCATCGAGGGTAAATACATTGACAATCCCCAGGTATCAGTGACATTTGCCGATCTTCATTATTCAGTGATTGGCGAGGTCAAATCACCCGGCATTTACTACATAACCAATGACCATGTGACGCTGCTTGATGCTCTTGCCCAGGCCGGAGACCTCACGATTTATGGAAAGCGTGATGCTGTTTATGTTACCCGCACGGTTGATGGCAAGCGCACTACTTCCAAGGTGGATTTGACCAGGTCAGACTTCTACGATTCCCCCATTTTCTACCTTCAGCAAGGTGATGTGGTGTATGTTGAGCCCAACAATACACGTGCCGGCCAGTCATCAATCAATGAAAACAGCCTCAAATCGGTGGGCATGTGGATGTCGATAGCATCCTTTGCAATGTCACTCGCTGTGCTCATTTTCAAGTAATTGACCGGAGCTCATTGATATTTGCGACTCAAGCAGTAATATTATAACCAACATTTTGACTTCTAAACTTATATTATGGCAGAAGTAAAACCAACCGAAGAGATTAAAGAACGTCCTTATCAGAGCAATCCCCCTGCACCGGAGCCCGCGTTTACTCTTGATGTCAAAGATATTCTTTCGTTGGCATTGCGCAAGTGGTATTGGATTGTGTTTTCCATTGCCGTTTGCCTTGTGTGTGCCAATCTTTATCTTAAAGTCACTCCTCCTATCTATCAGGCCGAAGCTGAACTCAAACTTAACTCGACCAAAAGCGACAACAACTTCATTGACCTCTCGCAGCTTGGTATCAACGCTCCTCAGCATCAGGTTGCCAATGAGCTGTTTATACTTGAGTCACCCTTGTTGATGACTGATGTCGTGAATCGTCTCAGCCTAAACAATACCTACAACACCAAAGATGGGTTGCGCCCTATCGACCTGTATAAAAGCTCGCCGGTGATTGTTACACCTGCCGATACAATCAGCACTCCATCTTATTCATTTGTTGTAGCTCTCGACGGGCATAAAAATTTTGTGCTCAAGAATTTCAGCGGTAGTGACAAAGAAGATTTCGAGGAAATTGAAGTTAAAGGCTCTCTCGGCCAGACTGTCAAGACCCCTCTTGGTAACTTCACCATCAGTGTCTCTCCCTGGTATAATGAAAGCCCTTATAAGGCTAACGAAATCAGTTATGCTCACATCCCGATTGAGGACGCCGCACAGAAGTATGCCCACAGCGTGCTTGCCGTTTCAGCCCAGTCAGACACCGATATCTTCAAAATTTACGATAAAGACACCTCGCGCCAGCGTGCAATCGATATTGTCAATACCCTGATTGAGGTGTATCGTGACCGCGATATCGCCGAGCAGCTCAATAAGGCACAAAGTGCCAATGAGTTTATTGCAAAACGACTTGCAATTCTTGAGGATGACTTGAGTAATGTGGATGGTGATATATCATCTTATAAATCGTCTAATCAGCTTCCTGATGTGACAATGTCATCAGCACTCTATTTCAATAAATCTTTTGAAAATAAGCAGGATATACTCAATGTGCATGCCCAGATGCAGATGGCACAATTTGTGCGTCGCGAACTCATGAGTGCCAACATTGACAATTCTCTGCCTGTCAACACCGGCCTCGACCAGCTCGGCATCCAGTCACAGATTACTGAATACAACAACATTGTGCTTGAGCGTAACCGACTCCTTGCTACCGGCTCTGAATCCAACCCGATTATCTCTGATCTCACCTCTACTCTCAAGACCATGAAGAGCAACATGGTGAGGTCGCTTGACAACTATATCACAAGCCTCAAGCAACAGATGGGTAATCTCGAAACTACCGATACAAAGGCTTCAAGCGAGCTCACTGCCAATCCCAACCGCGAAAAGTATCTTCTCTCGGTTGAGCGTCAGCAGAAAGTAAAGGAGTCGCTCTATATCTATCTGCTTCAGAAGCGCGAGGAGAGCGAATTGTCACAGGCTTATATCGAGCCCGGATTTTCAATCGTGGCCGAGACAATGGCTCCCAGGGCCCCCGAGTCACCCGATCGCTCGCGCATCTATTTGATAGCAATTGCAATCGGAATGGGTATTCCCATGCTTATCCTTGTGCTCATGGAGGTGCTCAACACTACAGTGCGCTCGCGTGATGATCTTAAGTCAATCTCGATACCGTTGCTCGGTGAGATACCTTACCACAATTCCCACCGCTCGGCTTTCCAGCGCTTTAAGAAGAATGCCGCCGGGCCTAAGGATGTGCTTGTCACTGATGGATCCAATAATGCCATTAACGAGGCATTCCGTGCAATACGCACCAGCCTCGAGTTTATGGTGCCCAATACCGACTACCGAGGTCGTGCCATCGCAATTACCTCGGCACTTGCAGGGTCGGGTAAAACATTTACCGCTATGAACCTCGCCAAGGCTCTTGCCATCGGCGGCAAGAAGGTTGTTGTGATTGACCTTGACCTGCGCAAAGCTGCGTTGTCAAAATGGGTGGGTCGCACCGACCGTGGTATCTCCAATTATCTCATCGGTCATGCATCGTTTGACGATGTTGTGGTGCACGGCACCGGTGACAACAAAGGATTGGATATCGTGCCCGTGGGTATCATCCCCCCCAATCCCGTTGAGCTTCTTTCTCAATCTTGTCTCCCCGCTCTGCTTGAGAAATTGCGTGAGGAGTATGACTACATTGTCATCGACTGTCCTCCCGCCGAGATTGTGGCCGATACCCGCATCATCTCAGGCTATTGCGATATGACACTTTTCATTATACGTGCCGGCTTGTTCCAGCGCTCAATGCTCCCCGAGCTTGATGTGTGGGCTGAAACGGGACGTTATAAAAATCTCTCAATATTGCTTAACGGATCGACTGCAATCGCTCGGTCAAAATACAACCATTCCTATTACGAAAAAAGGTAATAAGGTGGCTTAAGATATTGTTTAACCTCGAAATGGAGATAAAAGTTTCAGGCTTTTATCTCCATTTTCAATAAATGGTAGAAACTGGTGGTATTACTTTCTATTATTATTCCGGTATTCAACGGGCTAGAACACAATCTTGAGCGTTGCCTTGATTCCATAGATGCTTCCTCTCGAGCAGGTCACGGAGAGATTGAGGTCATATGTGTCGATGATTGCAGTGATGACGGTGTCACGGCCCGATGGCTCGGCAGGCAGAGTAATGTTATAACCATGAGAACACCCCGCAACCTCAGGCAAGGCGGTGCCCGCAATTTAGGAGTGGAAGCTGCGCGGGGAAGGTATATCACATTTATTGATCAGGATGACTATTATCATCCCGGGGCCTTGGACGCAGTGTTGTCGAGGCTTGACGATTTTGATGGAGACCTACTCGTTACCGATAATATTGAGGAGACGGCCGATGGCTCGATGCCGATGATAAACCCCAAGCTCGGTTTTAAGGATTGCTCGATGATGTCACCGTCTGAGTTTATTGAGCGCAACGGGGTTGTGTACGCTCCATGGCGCATGTTTTTAAATCGAGAGGTTTATCTCGGTAATCACCTCAGCTTCTGGCCCGATACCCGTCTTGAGGATATTGACTGGGGGATGAGGTTGTTGGGATGTGTAAGGTGCATGCAGTTTATGCCGGTGACGACCGTGCACTGGGTGAGGTATCCCGAGAGCACGACCGGTGGTATTTCCTCGACCCGTGGCATTGTCGACGATTATCTTGAGGCTTGTGTCCGGGCTCTCAGTGATGCCGGGGCAAATTTTCCCGGGAATAGCAAGATTGAGGATTTCATGGCCCTCAATTTCCAGTATGTGCTCCAGTATCTCTTCCTGACTCCCCACTCAGTGGCCGAGAAGTCGAGGATGATTGAAACAATACCGAGAGGTCTTGACTATCATCGGTTGATGAAGCATCTGTTGGCTCATCCGCGTGCCACCGCCACGCTCATGAATGTGGGGAGGCCCTTATGGCGCATGGTGGGCCGGCTTTACCGTTGGCGAGTGAGGCACCGAGGGTATTAAGAGCCTGTCCTATAATATATGTTATAAATGTCGCATAAATGCGCATATAAGGGAACTTTTTAGCGCCCATGGTGTGTTATAAAGGAAAAATGAGTAAATTTGTCGTTGATTTTAAGGTGTGTGATATGATGCACATCCTTTTCAACAGTCTACATAACTATATAAATGGTACTTACTGAGTCATTAACCACTTTTGGCCGATACTGGGTGTTTATGTCGAGAGTAGTCTCGATACCCGACCGTTGGCGCGTTTTTTTCAAGCGCACCATCGCCGAGATTTCCAAGCTCGGTGTCGATTCAATTCCTCTTGTAATTATTATCTCGATATTTATCGGTGCTGTGTGCTGTATCCAGATGCAGCTCAATACCCAGTCGCCTCTGCTGCCGGCTTATGCAGTGGGCCTGGCTACGCGCGATATCGTGTTGCTTGAGTTTTCCAATTCAATCCTTTGCCTTATACTTGCCGGCAAGGTGGGCTCTAATATCGCATCAGAGATAGGTACAATGCGTGTGACCGAGCAGATTGATGCCATGGATATCATGGGTGTCAACTCGGCCAATTATCTTGTGTTGCCCAAGGTTGTGGGCTTCCTGCTCTTTATGCCCGTGCTCGTGGTGCTGAGTATCTTCACCGCGATGCTCGGAGGCTATTTTGTGGCAGTGTTCACCGATGTGATTACCGTTTCAAAATATGTCTATGGTATTCAGGCAATGTTCAATGAGTGGTATGTGTGGTATGGCCTTATCAAGTCACTCTTTTTCTCGTTTATTATCACCTCGGTAGCCAGCTTCTATGGCTATTATGTCAAGGGCGGCGCCCTCGAGGTGGGTAAAGCCTCTACCAATGCTGTCGTTGCGAGCAGCATCCTTATCCTGCTGCTTGATGTTGTACTTACTAAGATGTTGCTCCAATGATTGAGGTTAAGAATATCACAAAGTCATTTGATGGCAAAACAATCCTCCATGATGTTTCGGCCACATTCTATACGGGTAAAACCAATCTCATCATCGGCCAGAGCGGCTCGGGTAAAACCGTGTTGATGAAGTCGATTATCGGCCTCGTAAAGCCCGAGGTGGGTGAAATCCTGTTTGACGGGCGCGATGTAGTGGGAATGGATCACAAGCAGATTAAAGAGCTCCACAAGGAGATTGGTATGCTCTTTCAGGGGTCGGCCCTTTTTGACTCGGAGACCGTGCTGGGCAACGTGATGTTTCCCCTTGTGATGTTTACCAACTGGTCACGCGGAGAGATGCTTGACCGTGCCCACTTCTGTCTCGAGCGTGTCAACCTCAAGGGGGCCGAGGATAAGTATCCGTCAGAGATTTCGGGTGGTATGCAGAAACGTGTTGCCATCGCCAGGGCAATTGCGCTCAACCCCAAATACCTCTTCTGTGACGAGCCCAACTCGGGCCTTGACCCCAAGACATCGATACTCATCGATGAGCTGCTGAGCGACATTACCCATGAGTATAACATGACAACCGTCATTAATACCCACGACATGAACTCAGTGCTCGGTATAGGTGAAAATATCATCTTCCTCAACAAGGGTCACCGTGACTGGGTGGGCGATAAATCTCAGATTTATACCACTACCAATGAGGCGTTGACCGACTTTGTCTTTGCTACTCGTCTATTCCGCCAGGTCAAGGATTATGTCGTGGCCAATGAGCATCCCATGCCCGAGAAAAAATAATAGCCTGTTCCACTTTCGGTTTGCCGCTGCAGATCTAAGGTGAGACAAGCTCTAACAGAATTGACGAGTGATGCTGTGAATTAATTTGGATTTACAGGACACTTACTGAAAACTTTTTATTACCTTTGCAGGTGAATAACCTGCAAGGGTGTTTTTTTACTGATTTAATTTGAACTGTATTAAAGATAAATAGATATGGCAAATTGGTTTGAATGTAAGGTTCGCTACGATAAGATGATGGAAAACGGTGCTGTCAAGAAAGTTACCGAGGCTTTTCTGGTAGATGCCCTCTCTTTTACCGAGGCCGAGGCACGCATCATTGAGGAGCAGACACCCTTTATCTCGGGCGAGATGTCGGTGAGTGCCGTTAAACGTACCAAGATTTCTGAAATATTCTGGGATGACACTGCCGATAAATGGTATCTCGTGAAGGTAGCCTTTATCACCATTGATGAGAAGACTGCCGTAGAGAAAAAGTCAACCACTCTTATACTCACCGCCGGCAATGATTTCAAGGGCGCTTATGACAACTTTGTAGAAGGCATGTCGGGCACAATGGCCGATTATGAGATTGTCTCTATCACCGAGACTCCGCTCATGGATGTGTATAAGGCCAACCTTGGTGGAAAACCTGCTGAGGCACCCAAAGCCGAATAATCGTTAACTGTTGTTGCCAATGTCTTTGGTAAAAGATAAATTGATGAGCATCAAGGCATCGCTCCCTGAGGGGGTGACGCTCATTGCCGTCTCTAAATTTCATCCCGCCGAGGCCATTGCCGAAGCCTATGAGGCCGGGCAGCGAGACTTTGGCGAGAGCCGGGCCCAGGAACTTTCGGCCAAGGCTCCATCCCTGCCTGACGATATACGCTGGCACTTTATCGGCCATCTGCAGACTAATAAGGTGCGTCCCGTCGTCGCTCATGCAACTCTTATACAGAGTGTCGACTCGCTCAAGCTCTTGCGAGAGATTGACAAGGAGGCCCGCAAGGCAGGTCGTGTCATTGATGTGCTGATGGAGGTGCATGTAGCTGCCGAGGAGACCAAAACCGGTTTTATGCCCGATGAACTCATCTCGCTTCTCACCCCCGAGCTGCTCGATGAGCTCACATCGGTGCGCATCACCGGGGTCATGGGCATGGCTTCCAATGTATATGACAGCGATATTATTTCGGCCGATTTTGATGCCATAAGGTCAACCTTTGACACCTTGAAAAACGGTGTCATGGCCACTCGACCCGAGTTTGCGACAGTGAGCATGGGCATGAGTGATGACCATCAGATTGCAATTTCACATGGCAGCAATATGGTGCGCATCGGCACCGATATCTTCGGCGAGCGCGAGTATTGAGCACAAAGAAAAAATATGACATTCTATACCTACCTGACTGTGAAAAAGAATTAAATTATTATACTAACACTACTTAAAAACATCTGCTAAAACATGAAAACTGAACAAAAGTCAAACGGAAGACTCTTCGGTATCGTTACCTGCTTCTTCCTGTTTGCGATGATTTCGTTTGTTACCAACCTCGCCGCTCCTGTGGGCACCATCTGGGGCAACCATTATGAGTGGTCGGGTATGCTCGGTAACATGATGAACTTTCTTGCTTACCTCTTTATGGGTATCCCCGCCGGTAATCTTCTTGTTAAAATCGGTTACAAAAAGACAGCCCTCTGGGCACTCGTACTCGGCTTTGTCGGCATGGGCTTTCAGCTGCTGTCAAGTTATGTAGGTGCCGATACCGTGGTTATGAACCTTGAGGCCGGCCCTGTGATGCTCAACCTCTTTATCTACCTCTTCGGTGCATTTATCGCCGGTTTCTGTGTGTGCATGCTCAACACTGTTGTCAACCCCATGCTCAATACTCTCGGTGGCGGTGGCAAGAGCGGAAACATGCTGCTGCAGTTTGGCGCCTCAACCAATTCGCTTGCAGGCACATTGACCCCCTTCTTTGTCGGTATGCTCATCGGTGAGGTTACCAAGGACACTCAGATTGGTGATGTATCGCCCCTGCTCTACATCGCTCTCGCAGTCTTTGCTCTCTCTTTTCTTATCATCTCAGCTATCACTATCCCTGAGCCCAATATCCACAAGGCCGGTGTCCCTGCTCCCAAGTACACTCACTCGGCATGGAATTTCCGTCACACAGTGCTCGGTGTAGTAGGCATCTTCTTCTATGTAGGTATCGAGGTAGGTATCCCCGGCACCCTCATCTTCTATCTCAGTGATAGTGCAGCCTCAGGCATCACAGTCAACGCTGCTGCTGTTGCCGGTGCTGTTGCCGCCTGCTACTGGTTGCTGATGCTCGTGGGCCGTATATGCGGTGGTTTCCTGTCGATGCTTTTCAGCTCACGCGCCCAGCTCATCGCCGTTGCCTCTACAGCTATCACACTCGTTGTGATTGCAATCTTCATGTCTTCTGACGTGCGCGTGTCAATGCCCGCTTACTCTACTGTCGATGGCTTCACCATGGCCGAGGTGCCTGCAAGCGCCTTGCTGCTAGTGCTCTGCGGTCTCTGCACCTCTGTAATGTGGGGCGGTATCTTCAACCTCGCGGTTGAGGGTCTCGGAAAATATACAGCCCAGGCTTCCGGCATCTTCATGATGATGGTGGTCGGCGGCGGCGTAATGCCTCTGATCCAGAACTGGCTCACTGGCCCCGTCGGCTATATGGGCTCCTACTGGCTCGTAGTTGCCATGCTCGCCTATCTTCTCTTCTATGCTCTCATCGGCTCCAAGAATGTCAATACCGATATCCCTGTTGATGAGGAGGAGATGCCCGACCCCCGCAATCTTTAATCCTTTCTAAGGATATCTACTGCAATAAATGGACCTCCTGCCTTTATTATCAAAGGAGGAGGTCCATAATTTTGAAATAAACTTTATTTTTTAACTTGAAATGGACGACAACAATATATTTGACCTCCCCGGTGATCGCCCTGAAACTCCGGTAGATTACACCGAAGACGATATACGCACTCTCGACTGGAAAGAGCATATACGCCGCCGTCCGGGCATGTATATCGGCAAGCTTGGCGATGGCTCCAACAGCGACGACGGCATCTATGTGCTCCTCAAGGAGGTGCTCGACAATGCTATCGACGAGTATATGATGGGTTATGGAAAGCAAGTGAAGGTGGCTGTAGACGACGGTGCAGTGTCGGTGCGTGACTATGGCCGAGGCATCCCGTTGGGCAAGGTCGTGGATGTGTCGTCCAAGATGAATACCGGCGGCAAATATGACTCCAAGGCTTTTAAAAAGTCGGTGGGACTCAATGGTGTCGGTATCAAGGCCGTCAATGCCCTCTCAACACGATTTGTAATCGAGAGTGTGCGCGACGGGCAGATGAAGCGTGTGGAATATTCATGTGGCGATGTCGTCAAGGAATATGATATTGTCGATACCGAGGAGGAAAATGGCACCAAGGTGGAGTTTATCCCCGATGGCACTATCTTCCGCAACTATACTTTCCGCAAAGAATTTATTGAACCTCTCCTTAAAAATTATACTTTCCTCAACACCGGGCTTGCGATTTATTTTAATGGCAAGCGCTACATCTCGCGTCATGGTCTGCTTGACCTGATGAACGAAAACATGACCAACAATCCTCTCTATCCTGTCATCCACCTCAAGGGGGAAGATATCGAGGTGGCCATAACCCACGCCAATCAATATGGAGAGGAATACTATTCATTTGTAAATGGTCAGCACACAACTCAAGGGGGTACCCACCTGGCTGCATTTAAAGAAGCTGTGAGCCGCACAATCAAAGAGTATTCAGGCAAGTCGTTTGAATACAGTGATATACGCAACGGCATGGTGGCCGCTATATCAATCAAGGTTGAGGAGCCGGTGTTTGAATCCCAGACCAAGACCAAGCTCGGCTCCCGCGATATGGGTCCCGATGGCCCTACTGTGGCCAAGTTTATAGGTGACTTTATCAAGAAAGAGCTTGACAACTACCTCCATCGCGAGCAGGAAGTTGCCGAGATTATGATAAAAAAGATACAGGAGAGCGAGCGTGACCGCAAGGCTATGGCCGGTGTCACCAAGCTTGCCCGCGAAAAAGCCAAAAAGGTCAATCTTCACAATAAGAAGCTTCTCGATTGCCGTGTGCATCTCAATGATGCTCGTGGCGACGACGATAAGAAGTTGGCTTCAAGCATTTTTATCACCGAGGGTGACTCGGCTGCCGGGTCGATTACCAAAATACGCAATGTTGAGACCCAGGCTGTCTTTTCACTGCGAGGGAAACCCAAAAATTCCTACGGGCTCACCAAAAAGATTGTATATGAAAACGATGAATTCAATCTCCTGCAGGCCGCGCTAAATATCGAGGATGGCATCGAGGGATTGAGATATAATAATGTGATTATTGCAACCGATGCCGATGTCGACGGGATGCATATACGATTGCTGCTGCTCACATTCTTCCTCCAGTTTTTCCCCGACCTGGTAAAGAAAGGGCATGTGTATGTATTGCAGACCCCGCTGTTCCGCGTCCGCAATAAAAAGACCGCCAAGCGGTCGGCAGCTCGCAAGAGTGGCACCGGCGAGGAAAACTATTATTGCTACACCGATGAGGAGCGCATCTCAGCCATCAATCGCCTTGGTGCCAATGCCGAGGTGACCCGTTTCAAAGGTCTCGGCGAGATTTCGCCCGATGAGTTCCGTGGCTTCATCGGCCCCGACATGCGTCTCGACAGGGTGATGTTGCGCAAAGAGGATGCCGTGGCCGAGGTGCTTGAGTTTTACATGGGTAAAAACACCATGGAGCGTCAAAATTTTATCATTGATAATCTTGTAGTTGAAGATGACACAGATATCGCAGAAAAATAACCCGTCACGGCACACAGCCTTTTTTTCAGGATCGTTTAATCCTTTCACCGTAGGGCACAAAGATGTCGTTGACCGAGCCCTTGCAATCTTTGACCGCGTTGTAATCGGTATAGGTCATAACGCCTCCAAGCCGCTCGACACCGCCGGTCAATCGCTGGCTGAGATTGAAAGGATATATGAAGCCAACGATAGGGTAGAGCCTATGATTTTTGACGGGCTCGCCGTTGATGCGGCCAAGGAGGTAGGCGCGTGTGCTATTATTAAAGGTGTGCGCTCGGTTGCCGACTTTGAATATGAGCGTCAGATGGCCGAGGTCAACCGGCGGCTTTCAGGAATTGAGACAGTCGTCATGTTTGCCGACCCCGCCTTGTCGTCCGTAAGCTCCTCGATTGTGCGCGAGCTTGCGGGGTATGGAGTGGATGTGTCGGGCTTTCTGCCATAAGCATCACAATCAGGCTCCCGATGGCTGATATTATTTCAACCCCGGATAATAAACCGTTAATTTTCACGTTATCTACTTGATATTTATTTCCGAACAATTTTACACCCTATAAATGAGAAAAATTTTCTTATCCCTTTTTGCTCTCTCTCTCCCGGTGCTCTTTATCGCGGCTGCCGGCTCGCCGGTACAGGCTCACAAGAAGCTTGCTTCGGCTCAGTCGATTATCGAGAATTATTATGTCGACGAGGTGGATGCCGATACCATGGTGGAAGAAGCGATAAAGGCTATGCTCAAGACTCTTGACCCCCACTCGCTATATAGCAATGCCGAGGAGACACGCGATCTTGATGAGCCGCTTCAAGGCAATTTCAGCGGCATAGGCATAACGTTTAACAATACCAACGACACTGTATTTGTAATACAGCCCACCACCAATGGCCCGGCCGAGAAGACCGGTGTACTCCCAGGTGACCGCATTATCAAGGTCAACGATACAATCATTTCAGGTGTCAAAATGCCCAAGAAAGAAATCATGAAGCGCATCCGCGGCCCCAAGGGCTCAAAGGTGAAGGTGTCGGTGCTGCGTCGTGGCGAGCCCGAGCTTATCGACTTCATGATAATACGCGACGATATACCCATCTACAGCGTCGATGCTTCCTACATGATTGATAATGAAAACGGCTATATACGCATCTCGCGTTTTGCCGAAAGCACCCCCGAGGAGGTGGCTGATGCACTTGCCAAATTGTCCAAAAAGGGAATGAAAAACCTCATTATCGACCTTCAGGATAATGGCGGTGGCTATCTCATCGCCGCCACCGACCTTGCCGAGCTTTTCCTCGACGAGGGAGATAAAATACTTGCCACCCAAAATTCACGCAGCCGTCCACGCTACTACATTGCTCCGGCCACCGGTCCCATGACCCAAGGGCGTGTTGTGGTGCTCGTAAACCAATATTCAGCATCAGCTAGCGAGATCCTTTCCGGTGCGCTTCAAGACAATGACCGCGCCGTAGTCGTGGGCCGTCGCACCTTTGGCAAGGGACTTGTGCAGCGTCCGTTCCGATTTGACGATGGCTCGATGATGCGTCTCACCATTGCCCGCTATCACACCCCCTCGGGCCGTTGCATCCAGAAACCCTATGACAATTACAGCGAGGACCTCAGCGAGCGTTACAATCATGGCGAGTATATGCATGCCGACAGTGTCAAGCTCGATAAATCAAAGCCCTATTACACTTCGCGCGGACGCATAGTGTATGGTGGCGGTGGCATCATGCCCGACCATTTTGTGCCACTTGATACAACATATTTCACCCAGTCCTACCGCAACATCATTGCCAAGAGCACCTTGCTAAAGTATACGCTCAATTATTATGATCGCCATCAGAATGAGCTGAAAAAGAAGTATAAGACCGAGGATGCTTACGTCAAGAATTTCAAGGTATCAGCCTCGATGTTTAATGAGCTCATTGAGCAAGCCAAGGCCGATGGTGCAGAAATTAAAGATGATGAGCTGAAAGTGTCGGAACCCTACATCAAGGCCTATATCAAGGGCTTGATAGGGCAAGACCTCTACTCGTCGGCTACATTCTTCAAGGTGCTCAACTTCTTCAACCCCATCTATACCGAGGCAGTGAAGCTCATCCAGTCACCTGTGGAATATGAGAGATTGCTCTCACCCCAGCCTTGACGTTTATCTCCCGACTATGATATGATTTTTTACCAACGGCCGTGAGCTTCCTCACGGCCGTTGGTGTGATATAGTGATAAGTTTTTCAGGTTTAGATAGAATTGAGACTGAAAAATTTAAGTTTTTTTCAAAAAGACTTGACATAGGGCTTTTGATGTCGTATCTTTGCAAAGATTTTCGCGAAAAAAAGACGTAAACATAATTATGCAGACCAAATTAAGTTCAGCCACAGTAAAGAAGGGTGGCCAGAAGATTGAACACGAGGCGCAGTCACAGATGCCCCTCTCACGCATTAACTTCATCATGATGGCAGTGTGTGGGTTTCTGATTGTTTTGGGCTTTGTGCTCATGGCCGGTGGCGCTACCACCACCGATAGTTTCAATCCCGATATCTTCAGCACCCGGCGCGTCATCATCGGCCCCGGTATCTCGTTTATCGGCTTTGTGCTCATGGCATTTGCAATCCTCTTCCGTAAACCCTCTGAGACTAAAGCTGAATAATGGATTGGATACAAGCTCTTATACTCGGTGTAGTGCAAGGCCTCGCCGAGTATCTTCCTATAAGCTCAAGCGGGCATCTTGAGATTTTCAGCCAGATTTTAGGACTCGAGTTGAGCGGTGCCGAGCAACTCGACTTTGACTTGACGTTGCATGTCGCTACAGTGTTGAGCACTATTGTTGTGCTGTGGCGTGAATTTGTGCCGCTTCTCACCTCGTTTTTTACATTTAAAAGAGACTACAATTTCTATTATGTGTGCAAGATTTTAGTGTCTTGTATCCCTGTGGCAATTGTCGGCCTTTTCTTTAAAGATAGCCTTGAGTCGCTTTTTGGTGGCAATCTTGTTGTCGTAGGCTCATGCCTGCTGCTCACGGCAGCATTATTGGCGTTTGCCTACTTTAGCCGCACCCGTGCCGACCTGGCTCACACCCGCCGTCCCCTTGGCCACGATATCGGCTGGCTTGATGCCTTCCTCATCGGCATCGCCCAGGCTGTGGCAGTGCTCCCCGGCTTGAGCCGTTCGGGCTCTACTATCGCCACCGGTATCATCCTTGGCGACAATCGCGAGAAGGTGGCCCAGTTTTCCTTCTTTATGGTAATAATCCCTATCCTTGGCGAGATGTTGCTCGACATCAAGGATATGGTGGGTGGCGATTCTGTAACAAGTTCAGTGGGTTTCGTGCCGTTGCTGGTAGGCTTTGTCTCAGCCTTTGTAGTGGGATGTCTCGCATGCAAGTGGATGCTCAATATAGTTAAGAAGGGCAAGCTTGTGTGGTTTGCCGTTTACTGTGTCATTGTGGGTATCCTGTGCCTCGTTTTCTGAATAAAATCTGATTTTGAAACATGGATTTCATAACCGGAGAAATATTGTATATCGACAAGCCTCTCGGCTGGACTTCCTTTGATGCCGTCAAGCGGTTGCGTGGTATCATGCTGCGGCGCACCGGTATGCGTCGTCTCAAGGTGGGGCATGCAGGCACTCTTGACCCCCTTGCTACCGGGGTGATGATTGTGTGCACCGGGCGCTCCACCAAGCTCATTGACACGCTTCAGGCCGGTGTCAAGGAATATGTGGCTGAAATTACTGTGGGTGCCACCACTCCATCGTTTGACCTCGAGACCGAGATTGACGCTACTTATCGGGTGGATCACATCTCGCGAGAACTCGTTGAGCAGGTCTTGACACGCTTTGTCGGTACCATCCAGCAGGTGCCACCTGCTTTCTCGGCATGCAAGATTGATGGCAAGCGTGCTTATAAAATGGCTCGTAAAGGTCATGAGGTAAAGCTCAAGGCCAAGACGCTCGTCATTGACGAGATAGAGTTGCTTGATTATCGTGACGATGCTACCGACCGAGTAGTCTTGACGGTGCGTATAGTGTGTAGCAAGGGCACTTATATCCGCGCTCTTGCACGCGATATTGGTCGGGCTCTCGACTCCGGTGCCCACTTGACCGCTCTGCGACGTACCCGTGTAGGGGATATCACTGTCGACAACTGCCTCAGCATCGACAATGCTGTCGAGATGCTGACCAATGTCCCGGTTACCATTCCTGAAGAAATGCGGGATTAGGCTTAAGGCAACAATCAACTTTCAACTAAAAACTGATTACTCAATATATGAAACTTTCACAGTTTAAATTTGACCTCCCCGAGGAGTTATTGGCTCAATATCCCTCAGAGCATCGTGATGAATGTCGTCTCATGGTGATTAATCGTAAAACCGGTGAAATTGAAAACCGCGTATTTAAAGAAGTAATCAACTATTTTGACGAGGGTGACATGTTTATCTTCAACAACACTCGCGTTTTCCCTGCCCGCCTTGATGGTAATAAGGAGCGCACCAACGCCAAGATTGAGGTGTTTCTCCTGCGTGAGCTCAATGCCGACAACAAGCTGTGGGATGTGCTCGTTGAACCCGCCCGCAAGATACGCATTGGCAATAAGCTCTATTTTGGCAGCGACGAGTCGATGGTGGCCGAGGTGATTGACAACACTACCTCGCGTGGTCGCACACTCCGTTTCCTATATGATGGTAGCCATGAGGAGTTTAAAAAGGCCCTTTATGATCTCGGCATGGTGCCGCTTCCCGGTTATATCAAGCGTGCTCCCGAGCCCGAGGACGCCGAGCGTTACCAGACAATCTTTGCAACCCAAGAGGGTGCGGTTGTAGCTCCGGCTGCCGGTGCCCACTTCTCACGAGAATTGCTCAAACGCATGGAAATCAAGGGTATCGAAAAGGAATTTATCACAGTGCACAGTGGCTTAGGCAATTTCCGCGAGATTGATGTAGAAGATCTCACCAAGCACCGCATGGACTCGGAACAACTCGAGATACCCGAGGCTGTAGTGGAGCGTGTTAATACTACCAAGGATGAGGGACACAAAGTGTGTGCAGTAGGCACCTCTGTGCTCCGTGGCATTGCCAGCTCGGTGAGCATGGGTGGCCACATGAAGGCTTATTCGGGATGGACCAACAAGTTTATCTTCCCTCCCTATGATTTTACCGTCTCTGATGCCCTTATCACCAATTTCCATCTCCCCCAGTCGACCATGCTGATGATGGCATGTGCCTTTGGTGGATATGAAACAGTGATGAATGCCTATCACGAGGCTGTAAAGGAGGGGTATAAGTTTGGTGCCTATGGCGATGCTATGCTCATAATCTGATGGAATACCGCACTATCGCGGCCCCGTCGCAAGCTAAATACACTGAAAAGATGAGCCGTTTTCTGGCTTTTGCTCATCCTGTTGAGACGGTTGAGCAAGCCAGAGAACTAATTACCCGTTACACCAATGAGTATCATGATGCCAGGCATGTGTGCTGGGCCTACATGCTCGGGGCCAAGAGGCTTGAATATCAGTCCACCGACAACGGCGAGCCTTCGGGTACTGCAGGAAAGCCTATCCTCGGGCAGATAAACTCATTTGAACTTACCGACGTGGTGGTGATTGTAGTGCGTTATTTCGGTGGTATCAAGCTGGGCACATCGGGTCTCATTGTCGCCTACCGGGAGGCTGCCAAGGAAGCCTTGTCACAAGCTGAGATTGTCAAGCTTGAGGAAAAGGAAGTGATAACACTTCAGTTTCCCTATCTTGAGATGAACGATGTGATGAAAGTGGTAAAGTCAACTACGGCGACTGTGCTTGAGCAAGAGTTTGACAATGTGTGTCGTCTCACTCTCAATGTGCCTTCATCTATTGTCGACTTATTTTCCCGATGGTCACGGTAGAGTGACGTGCATACGGCAAGTTTTGCAATCAAATTTTAATCTGAACTCAACCGAGTCGCTCCTTAATGTGAGCGGCTCTTTCCATTTTTTACCCTCGGGAGTCATGAGGCAGTAACCCATCTCGCGCCGCAAGCAATAGCGGCAGGTCATCACCTTGTCACCGCTTGACAAGGTGTTATTCACCTCCGAAGCCGGCTCTATCTGCTTTGTGCCGTGAGACTTATAAAATGAGCGGGCCTTTTCATTGGCTACATTGTCGTGGAATGAAAGCGACAGCGGGGCGTCGGTTGATTTTTCCTCAGGCAATCTCATCTCCCGGCGGTAGGTGGCACGTTGAGCTGAGTCAAGTGCATCGAGTGCGCTGCGCCTGAGCGTGGAAAGCACCGAAAGTGGAATAAACATGTCGCCGCAACGGTCATCGACTGATGTCACGGTATAGATGGTGCCACCTGTCTTTGTGAGGGCCTTGAGCCGGGTCGCTTCCTGAGGGCTGCGTGCCGGTGAGAGGTCAGCTTTGGTGGTGACTGTCACCTTGTTGCCACGGCAGTCGCTTGTGTCGAGCGCGATGGTGTTGCCGTCGCCTACAGTCCTCAATACCATTGAGCAGCTTATAGTGCGTGAGGCAGTCTCGCCCGAGAGTGTGTCGTTGAAGGCTTTGTCAAGGTTGCGGTAAAGCTCGGTCCCAGGGCGCAGGCTAAGGGGAGTGGCCGGGAAAAGCATGTTTCCATTCTCGACGCGGTTGAGACGGAAACCTCTGAATTTTCGGTCAATGTCAAAATATCCCAGGCCGTCGCCATTACTCAGGTTGTCCAAGGGGTTGACAAGTATACCCTTGCCTCGGTTTCCCTTTACAACTGCCACTTTCGGGCCACGCCATTTAGGGGTGTCAATCGACGCGATGCGATAGTCGCGGCGCGGGTTGCCGGCCGTGAAATAATCAGTAAATCCCCTGTTGAAACTTCGCGTGGGGTCGGGAGTGAAATTGACTGTGCTTTCTCCGCATGATGTGCGGCAAAAACGGTCGTGGTTCAGAGCTATGATGTCGTCAAGCAGGCGGCTGTAGTAGGCTGTGATATTTTTCACATAGGGTGTATCTTTCAGGCGACCCTCAATTTTGAATGAATTGACGCCGGCCTCCATCATGTCAAAAAGCCGGGCCGAGCGGTTCATATCCCTCAGTGACAGCAGGTGCTTGTCGCTGATGAGAGTCTTTCCGGCGCCATCAATGAGGTCGTAGCTGTAACGGCATAGCTGGGCACACTCGCCACGGTTGGCACTCCGTCCGGTGGTGACAAGGCTGGCTCTGCAATCACCGCTGTAGCTCACGCACAGTGCCCCATGTACAAATGCCTCAATCTTCACCCCCGGTATAGCGTGGTGTATATTCGCGATATCGGCAATGCTCATCTCTCGGGCCACGACAATGCGTGAGAAGCCGGCTCGATGGAGAAACTCTGCCTTGACGGCGTCACGCGTGTCACACTGGGTGCTGGCATGCAATGCGATAGGGGGAATGTCCATGCGCAACAGCCCGAGGTCCTGCACTATCAGTGCATCGACCCCTATGTTATAAAGATCGGTGACAAGCCGCTCGACTTGTGCCACCTCGTTATCATATATTAATGTGTTGAGCGTGACATATACCCGAGCGTTGAATTGATGGGCATAGTCCACAACTCGGGCTATATCATCAACGCTGTTGCCCGCAGCCGAGCGCGCACCATGACTTGAGGCGCCGATGTAGACGGCATCGGCGCCATGCTTTAATGCCTCGATTGCAGTATCGGCATCACGGGCCGGCGCAAGAAGCTCTATATCCTGCACTTTACTTTTCATGGCAACAAAGATAAGCAAAAACTCCCTAACGGCGTCGCTTGCTCTTGCCTTTTGATGTGGATTTGCCGGTAGAGGCGGCAGCTTCTTTCATTGTGAGGTAGGCATCTCCATAGTCGTCAAGCATCGAGAGGGTAACCTTGCCGTCTTCATAGCCAATTGCGAGATAGTCGATGCTTCCGCTTGAGTCCATGAGGTTGATGAAGTCACCCGACACTTCCCAATACACATTGGAATCAGAGTGAGAGCCATAACCCTTGCCGCTATAGGCAATAGTGGCACGGTTGTTGGCGCGGAATTTTACGGTCACAGTAGCGGTTGTGCCCATGTTGGTGGGGGCGGTACCTTTGAATGTCTTTCCTGTGAAGTCATAGGCCATAGCGGTGATGCTGATGAGCATCGCAAAGAGGAATGTGATAAATTTTTTCATGATAGTTTTTTTATTGGTTTATGCAAATATAATAAAAAGAAGTGGATTGTGGTTAATATAATGAGATGATTTCAATAATAATTCCTGTATATAATGCAAGCCGGTATCTGGCCGAGGCTCTCGACAGCGTGCTCGGGCAGGAAGGCGTGGACTTTGAGGTGGTGGCTGTCGATGACGGCTCGACCGATGAGTCACCTGCCATCCTTGCTGAATATGCCCGGCGTGACTCTCGCTTGCAGGTCATCACGCGCGAAAATGCGGGAGTCTCTGCGGCCCGTAATGCAGGGATTGAGGCTTCGAGGGGTGAATATGTGTCCTTTGTCGATGCCGACGACATTTTTGCATCGTCATGGGCACTTTTCTCGATGGCCTCGGCTATCGACGGGGGAGCGGTGGATATTGTGCTTGGGGGCACCGTGGCTTCCTCCTCACCTTGTTTCAACCGCAGCTCTGTGCCGTCGGTAACAGGAGGGGTTGAGGTGACTCCCGGGAGGGTAATTCATCAGGCACTGTATCAGCATGGCCCAATTAATGAGCGCGGGCTGCTTAACTCGGTGTGGGGCAAGCTGTTCAGGCGCAGCCTCTTTGGTGGGTTGCTGTTTAATGAGTCACGCCGTTATGAAGATCTCGACCTGGCCTATAGGTTGTATCATAAGGCCCGCAGTATCAAGGAGGTGAATGCTGAGTTTTATGTCTACAGGGTGCATTGTGAGAGCTTCATGCAGCGTTTCACTCCACAGCGTTATGATGTGCTCGATGTCGTGGATGATATGGTAGATTATGTTTCCCGCAACTGCCCGTGTCATCTTTCAGGTGCCATCGACCGACGTTTCAGCGCCTATTATAATATGTATCTGCTCTCGATCAAGCATGGATATGGCGACAGGGCCAAAAAGTGCATGGCGGTGATAAAAGGGTGTCGGCAGGCTATCTTGCGTGACCCGTCATCACGCTTGAAAAATCGCGTGGGAGCACTCCTCTCTTACGCTCCTTGGGCAGTGAGGATAATCGCGTTATGCAAATAATGCGCGGAAAGCTTCCTCGACTTTACCCACCTCTACAATCTTGATGTCAAATGATGAGGTGTCTATCCCCTTGAGATTGTGGGAGGGCACAAGTATTGTCTCCATCCCCAGCTTGGCGGCCTCGGCGATGCGCTGCTCAATGCGTGTTACCGGGCGTATCTCGCCTGAAAGCCCCACCTCGCCGGCCATACACACCGTGCGCGGTATCGCCATGTCGACATTGGACGACAGTATTGCCGAAATCACAGCGAGGTCAAGAGCCGGGTCGTTGACCTTGAGTCCGCCGGCAATGTTGAGGAAAACATCTTTCTGAGCCAGCTTGAAGCCTACACGTTTCTCAAGCACGGCAAGGAGCATGTTCATGCGCTTGGCGTCAAAACCGGTTACCGAGCGCTGGGCTGTGCCGTAGGCGGCTGTGCTGACGAGGGCCTGCGCCTCGATGAGAAACGGGCGTGCTCCCTCCATCGTGACACCCACAGCCATGCCCGAAAGCTCCTCGCTTTGGGCCGAAAGCAGCATCTCCGACGGGTTGGTCACCTCTCTCAATCCTCGTCTCACCATCTCATAGATACCAAGCTCAGAGGTGCTCCCAAATCGGTTTTTAATCGAGCGGAGTATGCGGTACATGTAATGGCGGTCACCTTCAAATTGTAGCACGGCATCCACGATGTGCTCCAGCACCTTAGGGCCGGCCAGAGTGCCCTCTTTGTTGATGTGGCCGATGAGGATAACGGGCACACCGCTCTCCTTGGCATATCTCAACAGCCGGGATGCACACTCCCTCACTTGGCTCACGCTGCCGGCTGCCGACTCGAGGTCGTCGGCAGCAATAGTCTGTATTGAGTCAATGATAAGTAATCCCGGGTTTACACTCTCGATATGGCGGAAGATGGCGTCAAGCGATGTCTCACACACGATGTAGCAAGTATCGCTAAGCCGGCCCAGGCGATCGGCTCTCATGCGCAGTTGCGAGGCACTTTCTTCGCCTGAGACATAAAGCACCGTGCGCGATTTAATTGAGAGAATATTCTGAAGCACAAGCGTTGACTTGCCTATACCGGGCTCGCCGCCGATGAGGATAATCGACCCGGCCACAAGTCCACCGCCGAGCACACGGTTGAGCTCGCCTGACGGCATTGTGATGCGTTGTTCGGTAGTAGTCTCGATTTCGCTCACTTTTACAGGGCGTGACGCAGTGGTTGACGCAAGCAAGGTTTTGGATCGAGAATTGGCTGTTGACACCACTTTCTCCTCAACCATTGTGTTCCACTCGCCACATGCCGGGCATTTACCTTCCCAACGGGGGAAATCGGCGCCGCAGTTGCTGCAGAACCACACACTCTTGGTTTTGGTCGATTTAGCCATGTTTTGTAAATATTATTTGACGCGGCGGCGGAACTCGCTTATGGTGACAGCCGTGGCTATTGCGGCGTTGAGAGACTCAGATGTGGGTCGCCCTTTGGGGTAGGGCGGGATAAACAGGCGATGGCTCACCCTCTGCTCTACCACGGGCGAGATGCCACGGCCCTCGTTGCCTATGACAATCACGCCGTGGGCCTCAAGCCTGGTGGCATAGATGTCGCTCCCGTCAAGGAATGTGCCGTAAACAGGTGATTTTATCAGGTCTAGCGTCTCAGGAAGGTCACAGTAGATAATCTTGACACGGCTTATTGCTCCCATGGTCGATTGCACCACTTTGGACGCGTAGCAGTCGGCCGTGCCTGTGCCGGCGAGAATGGTGGTGATTCCCCACCAGTCGGCTGTGCGTATAATTGTGCCGAAGTTGCCCGGATCCTGGATGGCATCGAGAGCAAGCACCAGCTCATTGTCGGCTACCATGGGGTCAAAAGTGACCGCCTCGGGAATGTGATATACTGCTATTACCTCGGGGGGGGTCGATAGTGAACTCATGCGGGAGAGGTCGCGCTGACGGGTGACAGCAGCATTTATACCCTGAGGCAACCGATGCTCCTGTAGCCACTCGGCGGTGGCATAGAGGCCATGAAGGTTGAACGCTCCCAAAGTGTCGGTGACGGCTTTGGTGCCTTCAACTTTAAACAGCCCGCTCTCGCGCCGCTCTTTGGCACGGTCGAGCTGATGGATGAGTTTTATTGATGCGTTAGTGAGTTGTTCCATTTTTTGCATCACAAAATTAGCTATTTTTCTCGATTAACCTCACAGTCATGCCCCGATTTTTGCACCAAGTCAAAAAAAACAGTCTAATAATTGTCATTATCAATAGGTTTCACTAATTTTGTGCTATGAAATAGCTGGTGTAGAGATGTGGCCTTGAAAGCCATGTGAAAACATTATCTTAAATAACCTTATAAAGAATTAAAAATGAAATATGTAGGAGCCCATGTTTCCGCTGAAGCCGGAGTGAGCAATACCCCTGTCAAGGCCCAAGAGATAGGTGCCAAGGCTTTTGCGCTGTTTACACGCAATCCTTCACGATGGACATCTAAGCCTATCCCCGAGGCTCAGGCTGAATCATTCAAGGCCAATTGTGAAAAGTATGGCTTTACTCCCGGCGTGATTTTGCCTCATGACAGCTTCCTTATCAATCTTGGCTCGCCCGATGCCGAAAAGCTGGCCAAGAGCCGTGTCGCTTTCCTGGATGAGCTGCAACGATGTGAGCAGCTCGGATTGACGATGCTTAACTTTCACCCCGGCAGCCACCTCAATCAGATTGCTGTCGATGACTGTCTTGACCTAATCGCCGACTCAATCAACGATGCCCTTGATAAGACCAAGGGGGTGAAGGCCGTAATCGAGAATACTGCCGGACAGGGGTCCAATCTCGGTTTCTCATTTGCCCATATCGCCCGTATTATCGACGGCGTGGAGGATAAGGAGAGAGTGGGTGTGTGTATCGATACCTGCCACACATTTGCTGCCGGATATGACCTCGCGACTCCCGAGGGATATGAGGCTACTTGGCGGGAATTTGATGAGGTAATCGGTCTCAAATATCTCAGCGGGATGCACATCAATGACTCCAAGAAAGGGCTTGGCTCGCGTGTCGACCGTCATGCCCCTCTTGGTGATGGCACTCTTGGCACCGACTTCTTTACCATGATGATGAATGACCCTCGCCTCGACAACATCCCCTTGATACTTGAGACCCCCGATGTGTCGATATGGGACCGCGAGATTGCATGGCTTTACTCCCTCGTAAAATGAAAATAGTAATAAAAATATCATACCAATAACATGAAAACAAAACCTGATTTAAGTTTCTGGAAACTTTGGAACTTAAGCTTCGGCTTCTTTGGTGTTCAGATTGCTTACGCGTTACAGAGCTCACAAGTGAGCCGCATTTTCTCAACTATCGGGGCCGATCCTCACGACCTCAGTTTCTTCTGGATTCTGCCCCCATTGATGGGCATGATTGTGCAGCCTCTCGTAGGCTCGGCGAGTGACCGCACATGGAATCGTTTTGGTCGTCGTCTTCCTTACCTTATTCTCGGTGCAGCAGTCGCTATCATTGTGATGAGCCTGCTTCCCAATGCCGGTTCGCTCGGCCTCGGCCTCAGCCCCACATGGTTCTTTGGCTTCTCCTCGGCCATCATCTTCGGCCTTATTATGCTCATGCTTCTCGATACCACAATCAATATGGCCATGCAGCCGTTTAAGATGCTTGTGGGCGACATGGTCAACGAAAAGCAGAAGGGTCTGGCCTACTCGATACAGAGCTTCCTTTGCAACGCCGGCTCGGTAGTGGGTTACCTGTTGCCTTTTGTGCTCGCAATGTTCCTCTCCAAGACAGCCCCCGACGGAGAGGTGCCCCCCACCGTGACTGTGGCTTTCTATATCGGAGCAGCTATCCTGTTGCTGTGTGTGTTCTACTCGTTTGCCAAAATCAAGGAGTGGCCTCCTGCCGTATATAATGAATATAACGGTGTTGCCGAGACCACTGATAAGAACGAGAAGAGCGAGGGTATGCTCAAGCTGCTTGCCAAGGCTCCGAGCGTGTTCTGGACAGTAGGTGTCGTGCAGTTCTTCTGCTGGGCTGCATTCCTCTATATGTGGTCTTATTCTACCGATGCTATCGCCGGTCATGCTTTCAATGCTCCTACCGTGCAGAGTATCAGCTCGATGAGCGTCAATGGTCAAGAGTTCCCGCTGTCCAAAACCTACCTCTTCAAGGGGCAGATGCCTGTGATTGAGAAAGGCAAGTTTGCCCTCGGTGGCATCAGCATCGATGGTTCATTCTCGTCGCCCAAAGAGGTGATTGCCGGAAATGACACTATCATCAAGGATGGTGCAATTTATGAAAAGGATGGTATAGCCAAGGTCACTCTCACCGACAAGCCTGTTGCCCTCGCATCTCAAGGTGAAATCATCAAGATTGATGGCGAGGAAGTGACTGTTAATGATAAAGCCGAGGTGATGTCGGCATTTGCTGTGGTTGAACCCAATACCACCCTCACATTTGCTGAACTCATGAGCAAAGACCGCGCCACCGGCCAATATGTGCTCAGCGAAACCCAGGATATCCCTGTTAACGACACCGCCGAGATTACACTCGAATACAAGACCATTCTCAATGCCGCCTCCAAGGAATATCAGGAGGCCGGTGACTGGAACGGCGTGCTCCTTGCCGAGCAGGGCGTGATAGCCGTGCTTTGGGCCATGGTGCTTCCTCGCTTCCGTCGTCGCAAGGTGGCCTACTCGCTCAGCTTGTTTATCGGTGCCATCGGCTTCCTCTCGATTTTCTTTTTCACCAACAAGTGGATGCTCTGTGTATCCTATGGCTTGGCCGGTGTGGCTTGGGCTGCAATGCTCGCGATGCCGTTTACACTGCTCACCAACGCCCTTCGCGGTAACAACATCGGTACCTACCTCGGTCTTTTCAACTGCACCATCTGCTTGCCTCAGATTGTGGCCGCACTCGTGGGCGGAGCCATTCTCGGCCTCTTCCCTGTAGCAGCCTCGGGTGCAGCACAGACTGTCAACATGCTCTACGTCTCAGGCATCCTTCTCGTCCTCGGTGCCCTCGCCGTATGGGTAATCAAGGACACTGCCGAAACCGACAAGTAACCTGCACGTCCAATTATATTCATAAACAGCCAAGGTTGCATCTTGCGATAGCGTGATGCAACCTTGGCTGTTTTGTAGCAGATAGAGTTAGTGCTCCCATTTAAGCCCAATCACATTAAATGTAAATGTGCGGTCGCCTTCCTGGAAAAATTCTGCACTGATTTTCATAGTCTTTGCGGTTTTGATTCGTTTTACAACTTTTTGATAGTTTGTCAAAAATAAAACATCCATGCTTGAATCGGAAGCGCTATTGCAGCTTACGGTCATTGGCTGGTCTTCATCGAAACGGATGCTTACCTTTGTGGCATTGTATTTTATATTGAATTGCCCCTTGTCTATTTTGAGTATGGCATCTTTTCCATATTTGGGGCTATCGCGCAATGTGAAAATCAATTTGCTTCCGCCGTCATAGGGAAAGCCAAAATCGACACTGTTTTCAGATGTGACTGTCGCAAAATATGCTGTTTTGTCAGTCATCTCATCTTTTTCTTCGGAATATTTCCATTGAGACTCAGTCGCGTTATTACCCACGGTGGGAACGATTGAGTCATTTGCCGTTGTCTCTGGATTGGTTGATTCAGAATTTGCCGACTCGTTGTGGGTGGCAACGCATGCACCTACTAACGCGATGAATACCACAGTTGCAATGATGTTTTTCTTTTTCATGCTATTTAATTTTTTTGTTAATTGGTTATAATGTGTTTGTTGCAAAAATAGTGAAAAATGCCCCCGTGTTAAAATTAGTTAATTTTTTGATAGGAGCACTTCTCTTAAAAATTATGGACAGGGTTGATATTGCTAATCATTTCATGTATTATCTACCTTTTGTTAAAGGATATATTACCAGCATATATAATAACACATTAATAGTAGTAGAATGAGATAGTGCTATTAATGCCTATAGATATAGCCACTCGATGCTTTCATTATATGCATCAGATAACCTCTATATTAAAGCTGTAGTGAATTTGTGGTTGGCTTGAAGGTAAAAAGAAAGCGTGGCTTTGTGACCACGCTTTTATTTGAATATCTTAGTGTAGTTTATTCCCACTCGATTGTGGCCGGTGGCTTGGAGGAGATGTCGTAGCACACGCGGTTGACGCCGCGGACCTTGTTGATGATGTCGTTGCTGACCTTGGCCAGGAACTCGTAGGGGAGGTGTGCCCAGTCGGCGGTCATGGCGTCGGTCGAGGTTACGGCACGGAGGGCCACGGCGCGCTCGTAGGTGCGCTCGTCGCCCATCACGCCCACGCTCTGCACGGGGAGGAGGATGACGCCGGCCTGCCATACCTTGTCGTAGAGGTCCCAGTCGCGGAGGCCCTGGATGAAGATGTCGTCGGCATCCTGGAGGATGCGCACTTTCTCGGGGGTGATGTCGCCGAGGATGCGCACTGCCAGACCGGGGCCGGGGAAGGGGTGACGCTTGATGAGGTGGTCGGGCATGCCGAGCTCGCGGCCTACGGCTCTCACCTCGTCTTTGAAGAGGAGGCGCAGGGGCTCGCAGAGCTTGAGATTCATCTTCTCGGGCAGACCGCCCACGTTGTGGTGGCTCTTGATGGTGGTGCCGGTGATAGAGAGCGACTCGATGCAGTCGGGGTAGATAGTGCCCTGAGCGAGCCATTTCACATCCTTAATCTTGTGGGCTTCCTCATCAAAGACATCGATGAAGCCCTTGCCTATGATTTTGCGCTTGCTCTCAGGCTCGGTCACGCCGGCGAGCTCGCTGAAGAATTTCTCACTTGCATCAACACCTATCACGTTGAGACCAAGGCACTCATAGTCTTTGAGCACGTTTTTAAACTCATTTTTGCGCAACATGCCGTGGTCGACAAATATGCAGGTGAGGTTTTTGCCGATGGCCTTGTTGAGGAGCACGGCTGCTACCGATGAATCTACTCCGCCGCTGAGGCCGAGCACCACCTTGTCGTCGCCGAGCTGCTCGCGCAACTGGGCTACTGTCGACTCGATGAATGAGGCTGCGCTCCAGTCTTGCTTGCCGCCACAGATGTCGACTACAAAGTTTTTGAGCAATTGGGTGCCACACTCCGAGTGGTAAACCTCGGGGTGGAACTGCACGCCCCAGAGCTTGTCAACTGTGCTGGCATAGGCAGCAATCTTGACCTTATCGGTCGATGCTACAATCTTGAAGTCATCGGGGATGGCTGTGATGGTATCGCCATGGCTCATCCACACTTGTGCTCCCGGCTCGATGCCCTTGAAGAGCGGATCGGTTGCATCGACGCTCTTGAGATGGGCACGGCCATACTCGCGCGAGCCTGCGGGCTCTACATTGCCACCGTTTACCCATGACATATACTGGGCACCGTAGCAAATGCCGAGGATGGGATAGCGGCCGCGTATCGTGTCGAGGTCGATCTTGAAGGCTTTCTCATCGTAGACCGAGAAAGGTGAACCCGACAGAATGACGCCTATCACCGAGGGATCGTCGTGGGGGAACTTGTTGTAGGGGACAATCTCGCAATACATGTTGAGCTCGCGCACGCGCCGGCCGATGAGCTGGGTGGTCTGTGAGCCAAAATCGAGGATAATGATTTTCTCTTGCATTGAAACGTAAGGGAATATTGTTGTGAATTATGGCCACAAAGTTACAAAAAAAAGCGGAGCTACCGAGTGGCTCCGCTTAATAAACTGTTTAAAATTTATTTTATCTTGTCTTTAAGAGTCTTGTCAATCTATTTTTAATCATGACAATCCCTCTCAAATCCTGCGATAAATAAATTTAAACAGTTTCTAAAATATTTGGACAATCTTTCATTTCACCTCGATTGACTTTACTGTGGTGACGGGCTCCTGGCCGGGGCGGGAGATTGTTGTGGTGATGGTGACGGTGGTGTTGCTGCGGCCATTTTGTCCCTCGATGGGGTAATAGTTGATGTCGCGCCACTCGGTCCAAGAGTCTTCGGTGACATCTTGCGAGTCTTCATCATCGCTGAACATTGATGAGCCGCGGTAGCTCACTTTGCGCTCGGTCCAGTTACCGTTTTCGTCAAATCGGGTGTAGGTGTATCGGGTGGTGCCATCGATTTCATAGCCTTCAACACTTTCGGCATCTTTGACGCTTGAGAGGTTGGCGTCGGCATCGTAAGAATACCGGCTCTCGCCCGCATACTCATGACCGGTCCAAGCCTTGTGGGTGGGTCGGCCATCTTTCCAGGTATAGGTCATCGTGCCATAGCAGTCGCAGAAGGCGCCACGATTGGCCTCGTAGGATGGGAGAGGTACCTCTATTGAGGCGAGGGTGCCGTCATCGTTGCGGGTGATGGTGATGTCAAAGTAGATTTTCTTTATGCGGTTGCCGTCGTTGAGGTCGGCACACTCGATGGGGTGACGCTCGATATAGTTGTCGCCAGTCCCGGTAGCCTGTGACCATGGCATGTCATGATTGATATATCCAAATGGAGCACGTGTATAGTAGCCGTCGTAGGAGTATTCATAATCCAGGTCAGAAGCACCTGTCGCGTTGCTGCGCAATGTCATTGACCTTACGTGGCCACGCAGGTTGTCGAGCCGGCGATCGGGGCCTATGAAGGTCTTTTCGAGGGCCAGGAGCTCAGCCTGTCGCTTGAGGGAGGGGATGTTGTTATCGACAATATCCTCGACGTTGCCAAAGATGTCGATGTAGTGGCTTGCCGAGAGGCCACACTCATCATAAATGCCGTTGAAATCATAGGTGGCCGAGTCGGTAAACTGTTTCATCATCTTTACCATCGCAGTGACGGCTCCCGAAGGCTTTGTATAGCGGCTGCTGTCCCACTTTATGCCTGTGAGACGGGTCACGTCGGTGCGGGTGATGGTATCACCTGAGAAAGAGGCATAGCTGTGCTCGCGACCCCAGTTGGCATATTTGAGCTTGCCGTTCTCTATATTGGCCACAATGCCGGGACCGTTGATGATGGTGAGGTCTTTGAAATGGTTTATTTCATATTCGGGAGTGACTATGCGTCCAAAGTGGATGGAGTCGATGTCATAGTGAGACACGATGTCGCTTCCCGGGGCACTGTAGTAGACGGTGCGGTATTCCTTGTAATCAGGGAATGTGGTGGTGTTGACCGGAGTGCCCGGCTCAAAGTAGGAGGTGATGAAGTCGGCATCGTCAACCTTATATCGTTTCAACGCGCCCATAATGTCGCTTGATACTTGTGGCGATATCTGTGAGAATGCCTTGCGGTCGGGCAGATTTAGGTTGTTGCGGTAGACTGTTACCGACGGTTTCATCTTGTATTCCTTGTCAAATGTGATGCCGATTGACTGTGCCTGCTCCCATGCGGTGGCATCATCGTCGAGGGTGAGATAACGGTTGTTGACCGATAGGTGGCCCGGACCGAAAAGGAGGGTGACATCTACCTTTTTGTTATCCTTGTCGTTGACCACTGTCAGCTTGAGCGAGCCGTCGAAGGTGATGTGCTCAAGGTTGGAGCCGGTGATATCGGCAGTAGCGTTGTTGAGTGTGACGGTCCAGTTTTTCTTCTTTTCACCTGTGGCCGATTCTACATGGCCGTTGACGATAAAGTCGGCGGCAACAGCCTGCTTGTCACGGAAGCCAAACACTTGAAATGTTGCATCGCCCGAGATTGTCTTGTTGGTATAGGCCGACTTGGTGATATACATCGACTCAATGAGGCCTTCCCAGCGGTTTTTAAACTGCTTGTCCTGGGCTTGGATGGTCGATGCCGACAGGCTGAGGAGTAGAAAAAATAAGATATTAATAGTTGATATTCTTGACATTGTGATTGATTGATAGGTCGGGTGAATCAGTCGATAAATCGTCGTGTAATCCCCGCGTAGGCATCTATGCGACGGTCTCGGAGGAATGGCCACCAGCGTCTCACTTGCTCGCTGCGTTGCATGTCGATGTCGACAATGGCCGTTGCCTCTTCATCCTTTGGGGCAGTATATAGCAGCTCTCCCTGTGGGCCGGCAACAAATGTGGTGCCCCAGAACTGTATGCCACCGGTCTGTCCCGACTGGTCTTCCTCAAATCCCACACGGTTAACGGTGACCACGGGGAGTCCGTTGGCCACGGCATGACCACGCTGCACGAGCATCCAGGCTTGACGCTGGCGCTCCTGCTCCTCGATGGTGTCATAGAGGGCATATCCTATTGCAGTGGGGTAGATGAGTATCTCGGCTCCGCGCAGTGCCATGAGACGTGCAGCCTCGGGATACCACTGGTCCCAGCACACGAGCACGCCGAGACGGCCCACCGAGGTGTCGATAGGCTCAAACCCGAGGTCGCCGGGAGTAAAGTAGAATTTCTCATAATAGGCCGGGTCATCGGGGATGTGCATCTTGCGGTAACGGCCGGCGATGGTGCCATCTTTCTCGATTACCACGGCAGTGTTGTGATACAAGCCGGGGGCGCGTCGTTCATATAATGATGTCACGAGCACCACCCCGGTCTCGCGGGCTACACGACAGTAGAGGTCGGTGACCTCTCCGGGTATATCGACGGCGAGGTCGCAGAGGTCGACATCCTCTGTCTGGCAGAAGTAGAGCGAGTCGTGGAGCTCCTGAAGCACCACGAGCTGTGCCCCGTCAGCGGCAGCTTCCTTAATCTTGGTGACAAGCCGGTCGCGGTTGGCGGCAATGTCGGGAGTGTTGTGTTGTTGTATTACGGCTACTTTCATAATCGACCGCAAATATACACATTTTTATTCAAGATATAGCTGCATGGTGACACAATGCAGCGAGCCATGCTGGCGTATCAATGCACTACAGTCAATGCCAATGACCTCACGGCCGGCAAAATGGTTGGCGATAACTGCGAGAGCTTCTTTATCGGAGGGGAGATTATAGGTGGGCACAAACACGGCATGAGGCGTAATCAGGAAGTTGGCATAGGTAGCCGGCAGCCGCAAGCCATCCTCAGGGTCATACACCGGGCCGGCATAGGGGAGTGAAATGAGGTTGAAGCCGGTCAGCTCGAGTTCCTGTTGCATGGCTGCAAGCTCGGCGTAATCGTCATCGTTTTTATCAAAAGGTGGCGCTACATACATCACAGTGTCCTTAGCCACAAATCGTGCCAGGGTGTCGATGTGGCTGTCGGTGTCGTCACCCGATATTGCGCCATGGTCGAGCCATATCACATCGTTGGCTCCCAGGCGGTCATGGAGATGTCGGTTGATGTCGTCACGGGTGTATTCGCCATTGCGGTTGGGCGACAGCAGACATCGTGAGGTGGTGAGAATGGAGCCGGCACCGTTGCTCTCAATGCTGCCCCCTTCAAGTACAAAATTTAGGCATGAAGCATATTGGCTGCCGGGCAGTATTTCCTGTCCACACAGCCGCGAGGTGATGAGGTTGTCGCAGTCGGCGGCAAATTTCAGCCCCCAGCCATTAAACTTGAAATCGAGCAACCTCTTTTCAGCACCTTTCATTATCGTTATGGGACCGAAATCCCTTGCCCAGGTATCGTTGATGGGACATTGGACCACTGAAATGCGCTTATGGTTGTCGATGTCGAGAGCCACCGAGGCATCTGAGGCATCATCGGCGACAACAAGCACATTCTCATATCGGGCGATGCTGTGGATGATGCGACGGAAACAGTCACGGGCCTCGTCAATCATATAAGCCCAGTCGGTTTTCTCATCGGGCCACGCAATCATGATGGTGTCATGAGCGGCCCACTCGGCGGGAAAATGTATGTCAATATTCGTCATAATCATTATTTAAAGAGTCCCATATATCGTCCTGAGATTTTTTAAAGTCTTGGCAATAGTCAAAGAAGCCGTTGCGCTCAGAGCTGCCATATTCATCACACCATTGATGGTAGGCACTTTTGAGCTCGGGGTCGGTATGGATTATGCGCTTGAATTCAGCTTCGGCTATGTCGATGCTGCCTGCCTGTTCAAGTAAGCTGTCAAAAAGCTCGGTTATGTCGGTCATTAGATTGTAAGAAGGAAGTCTTTGTTAAAATTGTGGTGCAAAGCTAAAACATTATATTGTATTTTCAAATATTTTTCACGTTTATTAATGTATATTGTTATAAATTTCATGAATAACTCAGCGTGAGCCTTGAATTGGGGACATAGGAGGTGGAGTGAAGAGAACAAATTAGCTGCGATTTAGTTATTATGTTTTTAAAAAAAACAATATTGTCCTAAATAAAATACCACAAGCGCATCTAATATTTTAGAATTCAATATGTTACAGACAACTTCTATTAAAGAGGGTGCTAATGCATCCATCATTGATTATCAAATACTTACAGAATATTTAGGACAATATTGAAAAAAACAAAAAAAAGTAGCTTGAAAATTTGTTTTTAAGAAAAGAATGTTTTATTTTTGACAAAAGTTATTTAAATTTTATAAAAATGAGGAAATTATTTTATCTATTAATCATTATTCTCCTCGTCGGTTGTACCTCTGATGAGATAGAATACTGCGAAAAGCCATCGGAGCTAAAATCCGGAGTCATCGAAAAAGCACTGGGTGATTTTTATCTTATGGTGAATCCTCAGTCACGTGGTAGCTCAAGTGACTTTCAGCTCAAAGTCAAGTCCATTAATAAACTTGAGCGTAGCTCTTCTGTCTCAAGAGCAGGAAGCTTTGATGAAAGATATATCGTTGCATTTGATATATCAGAAAATGAGGGTTTTGCCGTGTTGTCGATGGATGAGGCAAATACTGATGTCATCTTTTTTACCGATAATGGTAACGTTAATGATATTTCCAATATTGATGCATTAGGGTCAATTGTTGGAAATCATATAGTGATGCCTGGAATTACTATACCTGATTCACTGGTAAAAGATGATAATCCTCCTCAGTCGGGATTAGCATTTCTGACAGAAGATATTAAGTTGTTTTATCGAGAACCGATAAAAGATCATGTTAAGCCAGGATGGCCTCATAATATTTTCAATGAAGCATGTAATTGTGGAATTGATGGAGAAAAAGGGCACAAACTTAATTATTCAGTATCAATCGCCCTCAAACAAGCTTTGGAATATTACCGACCGCGAAAAGATCCTTATCCTTATTGGTATGGTGATGGTACTGTATCTCCGTTCCCGAATGTTTCTGCAAAAGATGCCCTTATAGCATCGGATATGTCAAGAATTAATGAAGCCTTATTTATGAATAAAAATAATCCATGTGATATGTTGGATAAATTTGGCATTGATTATTTTAAGGAAAATATTGACTACAAAATATATGAAATGGCTGGGACTGCTAAAGTCCGTTTTGAGTGGGAAGATTTGCATGATCAACACGACATTTCACAATGTTGGGGAATTCATAATATTGAAAATTTGATTGAGAGATGTGAAACTTTTCATTCTGCAATATTGCTCTTGGAAGATATACCCAATTTTTATAAGTCCAGTTATGTAAAAACTGTCGGATGGAACATTGATGGTTTTCTTGAACTTAAAAATGGAGCAAAATATTATTATTGTGATTGGTGCACAGGGACAGACAAAAGTAACGGTTGGATACATAATCGCGCATTAATGGAGCTTGACCATGACATTGTGTATCTGCTACCGGCAGATGGTCGCACCTCAGGTGACGATTAATAAAGATTTTTATAAATTATAAATCAAGAATAGATTATGAAGAAAAATGAATATAAAGCAATCCTGGCAATGCTATTCAGCGTATTTATCTTGGGGTCGTGTACTGATAATGAGATACCAGATATTGATCCGGAGAAGCAATTTGAGGCAAGTCTTCCCACTGATACTATAGATGAAATATTCTATGTTTCGCTCAATGGTATCCAGTATTGTGAAACTGACTATGGGCACAATAACTTAACCCCCGAAAACATAGAGGCCGAAACAATGGGTTTAAGAAGCTTCCATCTACATGGTTATCATAAGATGAAAGCCAAAGTCTATAAAATCCTGTCAGCTCAAGACAATGGAATTGATGTTAAAACCATGTGGTTTTCATCAATAGCTGATAGAAGAGTGAAAAATGATGAGTTTTTTAACCTACATGATTCTCCGCAAGTGTCGCCCGTTGACATAAATAAGTATTCCTCAACTTTCAGAAATGATTATTGTTCTTTGGAGATAATAGGCGATGAAATTATTATGACCTCATCTAACAATCTGCCTTTGAATGAAGATGAAAAAATGTTTTATATGAAAGTGGGATTGGCCGGAATTACAACTGACAATAAGTTATTTACTACCTACTTTGTACTTAACATCAGTAGTCCCTACATTAGTAATGCGCCCGGAGAACTTGACGCGTTCAAATTTGAACATCCTGATACAATAGTATCAGCTGATGCCCATTGTTTTAAAATGATATCAGAGCTTGATCGGGAAGCGGTCAGAAATCACTGGAAATTTCCAATTGAAATTGATTATGAAAAATTTGGCTCGATTCCTGAATTGAAATATTTTACTGGAATTAAGGAATGGGATGGCTCGCTTCCGGAAAGTTGGTCTCCTTGGTATTATGTGCATTTCCGTAATATGGGATTATATGGCTTTGAATATGATTATGAAGCATCTTTGACTAATTTTCATTCAGATTGGGCCAATTTGGTATTGAATACATCATCAGGTAATAATCTGGAAGTAGATGTAAATCTTCAACCAAATAACTCAGGATTTACAAGAAAGTATAATGTGCGTATTTTAGGACATGCTGAAATGTATCGTGACAAAAAAAATTGGTTACATGAATATGGCTATTTCGGTCACTTTACCATTACACAATTGAGCAAGTAATTTCTATAACTTGTTAAGTACCTGTTACATGGGCGGAGATATTGTTGATGTCTCCGCCCGTATGTTTAAATGCAGGTGGTCATAGGAGGGTGGGGAGCTCGTCGGGGTCAAAGAGGGTGGGGTAGGATGGCGAGGCGACGGCAGATGTTGTGATGGGGTGTGAGACGCTGAGGCCGAGGAGCCTTACAGGGCGCGAGGCTGAGATGCGGGCTTGGGCGAGGAGCTGAGGAAGCAGTGGCTTGACATCTCGGGCCGATGAGATAGAATGGCCGGGCGAGACGCTGCGGGAGATGATGGTGAAGTCTTGATACTTGACTTTAAGGGTGAGGGTGAGTCCCGAGAATGATGACCTGGCGAGGCGGCGGTCGAGGTCGTTGACAAGCGAGTCGAGAGCCATGTTTACCTCCGACGGCAGGTGTATATCCTCAAGGAAAGTCTCCTCACATCCCACCGACTTGCGCTCCCTCTCAGGCTGCACCGGGCGCAAATCGATGCCACGGGCAAAGTCGTGGTAAATCTTGCCTGCTTTGCCAAAGAAGGTTGTCAGCTCTCCGAGCGAGTGCTCCCTGAGGTGGGCACCGGTGAAGATGCCCATGGCGTGCATGCGCTCGGCGGTTTTGGGGCCGATGCCCCAGAATTTTTCGATAGGTAGGGTGGCGATGAAGTCGAGGGCGCGGGTGGGATGCACAACTGTGAGGCCGTCGGGCTTGCGATAATCCGAGGCTATCTTGGCCAAAAACTTGCAATAGGATACTCCGGCCGATGCCGTGAGCCCGGTCTCATCGAGGATGCTCTGTTTTATCTCACGGGCAATGTCGATGGCGAGTGAGATGCCACGGCGGTTGGTGGTGACATCGAGGAAAGCCTCGTCGAGCGAGATTGGCTCGATAAGGTCGGTGTAGCGGTGAAAGATGTCGTGGATACTTGCCGACACATTTTTATATAGGTCAAAGTGGGAGGACACGATGATGAGCTCGGGGCACATCTGTTTGGCGCGGGCGATGGACATAGCCGAGTGTACGCCCCAGCGTCTCGCCTCGTAACTTGCTGTAGACACGACACCACGAGGCCCGTCATAACCCACGGCAATAGGCTTGCCGCGGAGCGACGGGTCACGTTGTATCTCGACCGATGCAAAGAATGCATCCATGTCGACATGTATTATCTTTCTGTAATGCTCAGGATTCAGAGTTGAAAGTCTTGAGGAAGTTGATGATGCGGTCGAGCCCTGCCGCGAGGATGGCGCGGGGCGTGGCGATGTTGAGGCGGATATGATGCTCGCCGCCGGGGCCGTAGATGGTGCCGGGCGATACCATCACATGCGCCTTTTCCAGCATCAGCTCGGCGAGCTTGTCGCTCGTCATGCCTGTCGATGAAATATCAATCCACATCAGATAGGTGGCCTCCAGGGGCGATATTGTCATGCCGGGCAGCTCGCGCTTAAATGCCTCGCGGGCAAAGGTGTAATTGTCCCACAGATAGGCTGTCAACTCATCGAGCCATTGCTCGCTATCGTTGTAGGCTGCCATCAGCCCTGCGACCCCAAAAGGATTGACGTCACACACCTCGTTGTCGTTGACTGCGCGGTCGATGCGGCGGCGCATTGTATCATCGGTACACACGATGTTGGCAATCTGTAGTCCGGCCGTGTTGAATGCCTTGGATGGAGAACAGCACACTACGTGCCGGCATCCCTCGGCAGCTGCAATCGGTGAAAATGGATTGTAGGGGGTGGAGTAGGTGAGCTCGCAGTGTATCTCGTCGGAAATGACGGTGACATTGTTGTCGCGGCATATACGGGCAATTGCTGTGAGTTCATCCACGGTCCATAACCGTCCCACCGGGTTGTGGGGGTTGCAGAGGATCATCACGGTGGCCTTTGGGTCGGCAGCCACGTGTCTGAGGTCATCAAAGTCGATTGTGTAGCGGCCTCCATCGTTTCTGAGCATATTAGGGGCGAGGGTCACGCCGTTGTTGCGTATCGACGAGAAAAAGCAATTGTAGGCAGGACATTGCACAATCACCTTTTCACCGGGCACTGTGAGGGCCTTGATGATGGCTGAAAGAGCGGGCACTACTCCCGGCACATATATCACGCTCCCGGCATCGATGCTCCAGCCGTGACGGCGTGTAAACCATCGGTCAATAGCGGCATAGTATTCATCGGGCACTCGGGTGTAGCCAAATATTCCGTGGGCCACTCTGCGGCTCAGAGCCTCGATTATGGCAGGGGCTGTCTTGAAGTCCATGTCGGCTACCCACATGGGGATAATATCTTCATTGTCAGGAGTATCCCACTTGTAGCAATTGGTGCCGCGGCGTGGGGTGACGGTGTCAAAATAGCTCATGATTGATTGTCGTGAAAAATATTTTTGTGAAAATTAAACAATTGGAGAGCACCATTGTTATATTTACAAAACGTGATAACAACCTAAACTATTGTTCTTATGAAAAAAGTTATTTTATTGATCACCATTATGCTAAGCAGCATGGCGGTTTTCGCTCAGAACCTCAACAAAAGTGAGCTTAAACAGATGAAGGCCTTCTTCAGCCAGACTGATGAAAAGGGCGCAACTAATGCACAAGCTCTTAACCTCGACCCCAACGCTCCCTCAACCTGGACAGGAGTCACTATCGTGGGTAACAATGTTACCGCAATCGACTGGAAAGGCAAGAAACTTGCCGGCGACCTCGATCTCTCAGGATTTGCCAAGCTGGCAACCGTGGATGTGAGTGACAACAAGATTTCTTCACTCAATCTTCAGGGCTCGGCAATGGTAGGCACAGTCAACGCCTCCAAGAATGTAATCAAGAGTGTCAACTTGCAGGGATGTGCGGCTCTCACCGAGCTCAACCTCTACCGCAACCGTCTTTCTGAGATTGAAATCGGTGGCTCACCTGCCCTCAAGAAGCTCAACGTGTCCCGCAACCAGTTTGTTGACCTCAATGTCTCAGGGTCTATGGCCCTCGAGTATCTCAACTGCCAGAGCTGCCACCTCGAGAACCTTCAGGTTACCGACTGTGTTAAGCTTAAAAATCTCTATGCCGGTTACAACGAGCTCACCTCAATCAACCTCTCAGGTCTTGTGAGCTTGACCAATATGAACCTCGACAACAACAAGATCGGTCAGCTCTATGTCCAGGGGCTTCCCGCTCTGTCAACCCTCCTGTGCAGCGACAACAACATGACCAAGCTCACAGTCACCGAGTGCCCCAATTTGCTTGACCTCGTTTGCTCTTACAATAATCTCACCGAGCTCTCGGCCGACAGCAACCGCAACCTCCAGTTTGTTGACTGCTCTTACAACGACCTTACTCAGCTCAATCTCAGCAACCTCCAGTTCCTGCAGCGCATCGTGTGCAACAACAACCAGCTCCAGATGGTGGATGTATCATTTGACCAGTCGCTGGTTTACATCAACGCCCGCTACAACATGATCACCGACTTCCGCGCAACTGCTTGCCCCAACCTCCGCATGGTAGCCGCTCAGTGGAACTACTGATCTCCACTTGACCCCTCAATAAGGTTTTAGATTAATAATTAATTCCCTCTCCCCCGGTCGTTATATCAAGCTGACCGGGGGAGAGGACTTTTTAGAGCCCATTAGATGAGGAATGTTATGAAACCGGCTCTTATGCTATGCTGCGGGCAAACATTTTAGCTCCCCCCGATGTTAACCTTATATAACTGAAATTCAAAACTATTTTAACCCTCTAAATGAAAATGAAAAAGATAGGTATATTTTATGGCTCCAACACCGGCAACACAGCCGCTGTAGCCTCGATGCTGGCCGGCGAGCTTGGCATTGACCCGACCGATGTCCATGATGTTTCCAAGACAGCACCCTCGGTCGTTGACAATTATGACCTGCTCCTTTTAGGGTCAAGCACCTGGGGCAACGGTGATATGCAGGACGACTGGCTTTATTTCATCGCTGCACTCTCGGCGATGGATCTCAGTGGCAAGGAGGTTGCCCTCTTTGGCGAAGGTGATGTGGCAATGAGCGACACTTTCTGCAATGCAGTAGGTGAGTTGTATGACCGTTTACAGTCGACGGGAGCAAGGTTTATCGGGTCGTTTAATGTCGATGGGTTAGAGTTTGATCACTCCGATGCCGTCAAGACACCCGGGCAGGCCGTAGGGCTGTTGCTTGATGATGTCAACCACGCCGAGCTCACCGCTCCGCGTGTAAGAGCATGGGCCGCAACCATCCTCACAGATATATGATAGCATAAATCCCGCTCTAAAGCATAAAATCAGCTGTCGTTATAGCAACTTGCCATAATGACAGCTATTTTTATGCTTTTATTGAAAATTTGTCGCGAAAAATTTTGGCAGTTTGAAATAAGTTTTTAAATTTGTGAAAAACTTTTAGCAAAAGTTTAATGACGTTTCTTGTACACAATAATCGTTGTCAGGCCATCATTAGCCGGAGATACTGTCAAGCCACTCAGGCTGGACATCACATATGTGCGAGATCCAATACCCTTCTTTAGTCCGTAATCTGACATATCCCCCCTCCCGTGCCACAGTTTTTAGTCTTTGAGACTCCATGGCATTTCAACTATTCTTATTAAATTGAAAATCATTATACTTTTTATTAACCAAAACCATTTCTGATTATGAAGAAACTGTTTCTTCCTGTTCTCGGAGTCATAGGCATGACCGCTTTGGCATCGGGGATAGCAGCCACTCAGGAGGTGTCACTCAGCTCATTGCTCGGTCTCAATACCGATAATGTGCCGGCGTCTCAGGTGGCTGTAAGTCAATCTGTAAACTCATCGTTTACAGGTGCAGTCAATGAGTGGGCCGAGCCCGGTAAGCTCCCGAGCTTCAAGGCTGACGGGCAATTCATCACCCCGTCTGACTCAGTGATGCAGCTGAGAAAAGTCACAGCTGCACCTCACCCCATTGCCTCGGTCGATGAGCTGGTGGGCAGCTATGTGCAAAATGCCTATACACTCACCACATCGAGTGGCGACACCGGTAATGCTACCAATATCACGCGCGTTGCCGGCACCGACTCTATCGTGATTGAGCGTTTCTGGTGCAACAACAATCCTCAGTTTGCCGTGAAGGCCTATGTCGATACCAAGGCCGGCACTATCTCTATTCCTTCTCAGGTAATGTACACCGATACCTCGGTCAACAGTCCTATCAGCCTGTGTGTGTGCACCACAGAAGGAAAGCCTGACCGCACTGCCGAGATACAAGGTGTCATAGACGCCGAGGGCAACATCAGTCTCACCTCATGGTGGGGTTTCTTTGTTGACGAAGGTGATAAATACAAAGATCTGTTTATCTGCGCTTACCAAGGTTCTACGTTCCGCAAGGCCAACGGTAATATAAGGTATCATCTTCCCAATGACGAGGGGCTTTATGGTTATGACGTGCGCATCACCCAGAAGCTTGACAATGTGGTCACTGTCGAGAATTTTGCCAATTATGGTCTCTCAATCGACTTGACACTTAACCCTGACCGTACAGGGTCGGTGCCTAATGCCGTTGTTGCCAACGTGATTTATAACAGCGCATTGCAGCAGGCCTATCCGATCAGCAATCTTGTGCTCAACGACAATGGCGGTCTCACTCAGGCCACATGGGGCATCAACTTCACTGCGCCACAGGGCAACAACAAGCAGCTCACATGGGGTGCATGGTCGTTTATGGTGCCTTCGGTAGTGTGGTTTGGTGAGCGCACCGACGGTACACTCAATTATACCGGCGGCGAGTTCTCGTTTCCCAAGGATGTCGAGGCCAACTTTGAGGGAGAGGGCACTGAAGCGTCACCCTATCTGATTAAGACGCTTGATGACCTCAACGCTCTTGCACGCGAGGTGAACACCAACACTGATTATAATTATAAGAACATAGCAGGGACGGCTTATGCCCGCGTCTATCTCGGCAAGCATTTCCGTCTTGAAAATGACATCGACATGTCTACAACCCGCTTTACTCCGATTGGAACAGGAAAGTGGTCTCAACGTTTTGCCGGTTCATTTGATGGTAACGGCCACAAGCTATCAGGCATGAATGTCGATATCACAGGACAATATGGCATGGGCGGACTTTTTGGTATCGTCGATACCCTCACCGTCATCAAAAACCTCACAATGGTCGATCCTGTCATCAAGGCCACTAATTTCACCGGCGGTATCGTAGGCTGGTGTATGGGCTCGATACAGAATTGTAAGGTGATTAATCCCACAATCACCAATGCCGGTATCGGCACCGGTGGTATCGTGGGCGGTGCCTCGGGTAAATATATCAACAACTGCTCGGTTGAGGGTGGTGAGATTACCGGCCTCGGCGGCTTTATCGGCGGTGTTGCCGGTGAGGTAGCATCCTCAAGCCAGGGTGGCAAGACTACACCCGGCTCCATCTCCAATTGTCATGCCACCGACATCGTGGTAAATGGTTGGAATTCATCGTCTCAGTCACCCCTTGGTGGTGTGGTGGGTAATGTACACACCGCCAACATCGACCACTGCTATTTCAGCGGCGTTGTGAATGGTGCCTACCGCTATGCCGGGACCTATCCCTACATGTGTGCCGGCGGTGTCGCAGGTGTGCTCTACTGTGGCAAGATGAGCAATTGTTTTGCTGTGGGTGACTTCCTCGTTTATGGCAACAGCAGCGACGGTGCCTTTGTAGGCGGCGTTGTGGGTAAGCTGCGTGGTGACATGGAAAACAGCTACGCCACCGGCCGTGTCTATGGCTACTCAACCCGCAATTCAGGCGGTCTTGCCGGATATGCCCAACCCTACATCCCACTTGGCGGTACCGAGATGGTGAAGGTGACTGCTACCAACTGCTATGCAGCCACTCAGACCTTTGCCGAGACCTATCTAATCAACAACAACAAGGAGCACCGCGAGCTCATCGGCCAATATGGTGCTAACAATACAGCCGACACAACAGGCCTCGACAACTATGCCGTGATAACCAACTGTTATTACGATACCCAGCTCACCGACTTCGGCGGCAACCGCTTTGGCGCAACCACAGCCGAGCTCACCTCGTCCAACGGTCCTGAGGGCTTCTCATCGGCCAATTGGGTGTATGAGCAGGGTGCCTATCCTCGCCTCAAGGGTATGGACTCAACCGAGGCTGCCTATGCCAGCGCATCGGCCGTAGACTTTGACGGCGCAAGCTCTTCGAGACTCGTCATGGCCAATACTCCTGTCAAGGCTCTTGGGGAAACCCGCTTCTATCTCCTGGGAGAGAATAACAAGCTTGTCACCAAGGGCGAATATGCCGAGGTGGTCAATAACAGCATGCTCCAGATCGGCGACAGTATCGGCACCGAGACCCTCATCGTGGTCAACGGCACCATGATGTATCCCATCACTATCAAGGTGGCTCCTGTTAAGCTCGCCGGTAACGGCACCGAGGCCAATCCTTTCCAAATCAAGACCAAGGATGACCTCATTTGGCTTGCCAATGCCACCACGGTCAAAGACCAGCTCTTCCCCGGTATCTACTTCAAGATGCTCAACGATATCGACCTTGAAAAAGACCTCGCGTTTGTAGGCATCTGTGCCAACTGGACTATCCAGGGTTCCCACAATCAGTTTGAAGGAGTCTTTGACGGTGACAACCACTCTATCCACAACATGAAGCTCGCAGGCCTTGTCTTTGAGGCCGGCAAGAGTCCCGAGGATGTGGGCGAGGGTAAGCTCCCGACAGTCAAGACCGGCAGCGACGCGGTTTCAAGCCACGGCTACACCGGCTTCATCGGCCGTCTCGGCACTGGCGGTGTGCTCAAGAATATCCGCTTTGACGCCGATTGTGACCTCACAATGTTTGCCACATGTGGCGCGGCGGTAGGTTACAACTACGGTACAATCGAGAATGTACGCAACTATGCCGACGTCACCGGCTATTCATGCTGGGTAGGCGGTATCTGCGGCCAGTCAATCAAGGGGTCGGTTATACGCGACTGTTTCAATGCCGGCAACATCACCACCGGTTACAATATGGTAGGTGGTATTGTGGGTAAGGCCGACGGCGCGGTCATCAACTGTGCCAACACCGGCGACATCCGCGCGACACGTCTCGCCACCAACTTTGCCAATCAGCAGAACTACACCGGCGGTATCTGTGGCTCGGCTTCTACCGGCAAGCTCGTCAACGTGCTCAACACCGGTGACGTGATCAATGAAAAGAATATGTGTGGCGGTATCTCAGGTGCCCTCTCCAAGACCTCAGTCAGCGGTAGTGTAGCTCCCTCATCAATCACCGGCGGTGTCAACTATGGCATGGTAAAAGATGTCGACCTTGCAACCATCGGTGGCCTCTATGGCAATGCCGACGGCGGTGTGGCTAATGGTGCCTACTATGACGCACAGATTATACCCTATGGTGCTGCCAACAATACAGCTGCCGAGGGTTGTAACGCGGCTCTTACCACCGATCTCACCTCGGGCAAGCCTCTCGAAGGCCTCTCGGCTGATGTCTGGGACTTCACCGCAGGTCTCTATCCCGTGCTCAAGTCTTATCTCGACGAGCCCTCAGTGATTGCAGCCCGCAAGATGATTGTGACCATGCCCGCCGGCATGACTGCAACCGACCTCCGTGGCAACTCCACTCTTGCCCAGGAAGAGGGCATGACATGGACTCTTGCCGAGGATAATCAGTTTAAGATTAATGGTGCCACTCTCGAGGCTCCCGCTGATGTGGAGAACACTGTCAACAATGTGCTCACCTGTAACTATCAGGGTCTCACCAAGGTTATTCCCGTCTCGGCCAAGCCCGCATGCCCCGTGAGCGGTGCCGGTACTCAGGAAAATCCCTGGATTATCTCCACCGCAGCTGAGTGGAACGCGCTCTCTCAATGGCAGCAGATGATGATGGACGACTTCACCGGCCGTTACATCCGACTCTCTGACGATATCGATTTCACAGGTGTCAACATCAAGCCTTTCGGTAGCCTCGTCACCGTGTTCAACGGTGTCTTTGACGGCAATGGCAAGACTGTCTCTGGCTTCAGCTATGCAGTTGCAGCCACCTATGAGGGGGGTGCCTTCATCAAGGTCAACGGTGACGCCGTGATTAAGAATGTCACCTTCAAGGGTGATGTCACATCGGCCAAGTCCAACTATATCGGCGGTATCGCCGGTGACTTCTCGGGCACAATGGACAATGTTGTCAGTGAGGTCAATGTCACCACCGAGACCACCGGCCGCAGCTACTTTGGCGGCTTTGTAGGCCGTGCAAATACCGGTGCCAAGTTTAACAAGTGTATATTCCGCGGCAAGGTGCTTGTGTCAACCAACAATGCCGGTGGTATAGCTGCCACCACCCAGGCCGGTGTCGAGTTTACCGAGTGTGGTAACGAGGGCACCGTGGGTTCAACCAATGCCGCCACCGGCAACAGCGTCACTGCTGTCAGCGTGGGCGGTCTCTGCGGTACAGCACTCCCCGGCAAGTTTGTAGGCTGCTACAATGCCGGTACAATCGAAGTCGCTGCCAACACCTCTCAGGTGGGCGGTCTCGTGGGTAATGCACCCGGTGCAGCCAATGTCGACCCCTACGAGTTTACCGATTGCTGGAACCAGGGCAATATCACAGCTCGCGCCATCGTAGGTGGTATCTACGGAGCCACCGGCTCATCATCGGCCAACAACCGCATGCTCATCAAGGGTTGCTACAACACAGGTAACCTGAGCCTCGTTGATGCCGGTGACGGCAAGGCTGTCAGCTCAAGCGGTATCGGCGGCATCGGTGCATTCCTCGTGTGCCAGTCGGTAGTCGAGGACTGCTACAATACCGGTACTATCTCCAACGCAAAGAGTGTCTATGCTGCAGGTCTCTTTGGATACTATAAGGGGTCATCTACAGCCGACACCCGCTCGCGCATCGTGCGTTGCCACAACGATGGCAAGATCGACGCCCAGGGCAACCAGGGTGGAGGTCTCATCGGCTACTTCCCCTCTCAGGCCGTGATGGACAGCTGTTACAACACCGGCGAAATCACCGGTAACTTCATGCTCGGCGGTCTTGTTTCAGCCGTGGGCGGCAACTCTATCATCTCCAATTGCTGGAACACAGGCAAGGTGCACGGTGTCAACCAGGTGGGCGGTATCGCCTCATGGGCAACATCCAACACCTCGCGCATCGTCAACTGCTGGAACAGCGCCGACATTGAGGCCGAAGGCTTGACCGCCGGCATCAACACTGCCTCGGGCACTGCCCACGGATGGGCTGCCGGTGGTATCGTGTCACGCGCCAGCGTCTCGATTGAAAACTGCTACAATACCGGTAACGTCACCGGTGCTTCCCGCGTGGGTGGCATCGTGGGCGAGCCCACCCGTGGCAACCTCAACGAGAAGACCGGTGTGATAACTCCCAACACCCGTCTCTACAACTGTTACAACGCCGGCAAGGTGAGAGCACGCATGGCCGACCTCGATGGCAACGTCACCGAGCTTCCCGACTCTTGCGGTTACCTCATCGGTACCAACCCCAACAATCCCCTGACCACCGGTACCACTGCAGGTCGCTGGAGTGAATACAATGTGTGTGAAAACTGCTACTATCTCGACGATGTAAACACCGAGAGCAATCTCGAGTCACCCGGCATCCCGGTCAATACTACCATGATGTGTGGCGCGACACCCGTCGAGGATGATAAATATGTAGCTCTTCCTGACTCGGCTTGGACTCTCACCAAGTATTGCATGCCTACTCTTAATGGCTTCTGCGCTACCGATGAGGCTCTTATCGCTGCGGTCAATATCTTCTGCACCGTTGACGGCGAGATGGTGCTTGCCACCGGCGATGACGTGGTCATCACTAAGCCGCTCTTCTATGTAGGCATGCCTCAGGGCGCTACATGGAGCAACCTCGGCGGTTCACTTGAAATTGACGCCGACGGAAACGTGAACGTGGTCGAGTCAATAGGCGGACTGTTTACCATGACAGTTACCATTGGTGAGAAATCGCGTCTCTTTGAGCTCAACGGCATGGTTGAAATCGTGGGAATCGACAATGTAGGCAGTGATGGCCGCGAAGTTGTCGACGAGACCTGGTACACAGTCCAGGGCATCATGATGCCTCGACCCGAGGCCAAGGATGGTCGCATCTATATCGTGGCTCTGCGCTACAGCGACGGCACCACCGCGACCAAGAAGGTGCTCAACAAGTAACGCTCTTCCCATCCCTCTAATAGCCGGGCGAGGCCACTACAGCTGTAGTGGCCTCGCCTCGTTATGTAACCAGCTCTAAAAACCCACTCAACACGCTTGCTTTTTTGGATTGAAATGATTATATTTGCGATTGATAAAATAGATTGAATACATAATTAATATGAAATCGACTATAACTGACATTCTCGCTGCCGCATCGTTGATGGCGACGGTGGCGATTTCGGCACCCATGGCAATGGCTGTGCCAGCCTATCCCGGGCCGGTGACCTACCACAATGCCGACGGCTCTACAGTCACCCTGCAGCTGCATGGCGACGAGTGGTTTAACTACGCCACCACGCCCGACGGATTGCCTGTGATGCTTGATTCACAGGGCATTTACCGTTATGCAATGCTCGATGCTGCCGGCAAGGCTGTAGCCTCTGATATTAAGGTGGTTGACGGTGGGGCAACCGTTGACGATGCAGACCCCAACGAGGTCTTGCGTGTAATGATGGCCGATGCTCCTCAAGCGCGGGCAATGGCTGCCAAGGCTCCGGGCTGGGACCGTGAGGGTACGCAGGAGAAGATAGGCAACTTCCCGGTAAAGGGTAGCCCGAGAGTGCTGGTGATACTCATCGACTATCAGGATGTGGCGATGAGAAGCTCGAGTCCGGCTCTTTTCGAGCGCGCTCTCAATGGGGATGGTTACGACTACAATGGTGCCACGGGGTCGGCCAAGGAATATTTTGCAGCCTCTTCCGATGGTCAGTTCACACCTCAGTTTGACATCTATGGCCCGGTGACAGTCAGTAAAGATCGTGAGGCCTACGGTGCCGATCTGGGCGGAACTCGAGGCAACGACTCCCGCGGAGCTGCCGACATGATAGCCGAGGCTCTGAAGCTGCTCGACGGTCAGATTGATTACTCGCTCTATGACCAGGACGGCGATGGGCAGGTTGACAATGTGTATGCCTTTTATGCCGGTCAGGGACAGGCTGATGGTGGTCCTGCAAGTTCGATATGGCCCCATGCATGGTATCTGAGCGGAGCATCCAAGGCGATGACGCTCGATGGTGTGAGGCTTGATCGCTATGCAACATCTTGCGAGCTGGCTACCTCGGGTTATTACACGCCCCAGTTTACCGGCATCGGCACATTCACCCATGAGTTCAGCCACGTTATGGGCCTCCCCGACCTCTATGACACTGCTTATTCCGGCGCATTCCATCCCGGGTCATGGGATATCATGAGCTCAGGTAACTATAACAACCAGTCCAACACTCCACCTCTTTATTCGGGCTATGAACGATATGTCATGGGGTGGGTCACTCCCGAGGTACTGAAAAATCCCGAGAATGTCACCTTGAGACACTATACCTCTGAGGGAGGATATAATGATGTAAGGGTTATACCCACTATATCCAAAAATGAATACTATATACTCGAGAACCGACAGAAAAAAGGGTGGGATGCATTCTTGCCTCATCATGGCATGCTCGTGTGGCACATCGAGTATGACCGTAGCGTCTGGGCCTCAAATACCCCCAACAATAATATTTCGCGTCAACGCATTGATATTGTCGAGGCCGACAATATATTGAGTGACGGCACTCTTTCCGGCGACCCGTTTCCCGGTGCCGCCAATGTGACCTCCTTTACCGACAACACCACCCCCTCGATGATACCGAGGGTAGGTGGCAAGCTCGACTGCCCGCTGACATTTATCAAAGAGTCAAATACCGGCGAGGTGTCGTTCCTATTCAAAGGTGGCGAGGTGACACTGGGCGACTATGTCAAGCTGCATCCCGTCGAGGTAACCCACGACAGTGCCCTGCTGGGCTGGGACCCAGTCCCGGGGGCCGAGGGATACTATGTCAACCTGGTGCACCCCGACGGTCATGATTTGCTGTCAATGGAGGCGGCTGATGGCTGCTCGATGCAATTGACGGGGCTTGATCACACCTCTGAATATCAATACACTGTCAGCTATTATGCCGATGGCAAGCTTGTGGGTACCTCCTCGACATTCACCACCGCTATACCACCGCTCAATATGCGTCGCCCCGTGGCCTATGATGCCACCGAGGTGAATGATGAGTCGTTTGTCGCTTCATGGGATGCGCTCGATGATGCCGCAACCTTTAGCATCGACCTCTATAACCGCGCCGCCACCGGCCCTGCAACAATCAAGGAGTCATTTGACAATAGCACGATAGGAGAGCGCTGGACATCCAATATCGAGCGATTTGTCGACCGCACCGGTTTCTATTCCAAGGTGCCCGCTGCCTTCCTTGAGAATACAGGCCAGTATCTGTTGTCGCCCGAGTTTTATGGTGAGATTGACAAGATTTCGTTCTGGGTGCGCAATGTCAACACCCCTGGCAGCTCGGTGGTGAGAGTTAAGGTGCGCCCCACGGCAGTTGACAACTGGAAGACCGTGCTCGAGTTTTCTCCCACCTATTCCAAGACCACCAAGCGCTTGACGGCCGAGGAGATAGGGCAGGGGATGCACCAGTTTATTATTGAGTTTGAGTTGGGCACCACTACAGTGGCACTCGATGATGTGAGTGTGTCGGTGACCGACGATATGGCCTACATCCCTGTCGAGAAACTTACAGCTCTTCCCGCAGGAGATGCACTCTCGCTCAGGGTTGACGGCTTGACCCCCTCGACTGAATATGCCTATACCGTGACCGGACATTCGGCCGACAACACTCTCCACTCGCTTCCCTCGTCTCCGGTGTTCTTTGCCACCACCCAGGCCAGCGGTGTTGAGGATATCGTCTCGTCATCGCTTGTCGGAGCCTCGGCGCAGGTCAATGACCACGTAGTGAGCGTCAAGTCGGCCATGATGCAGCCCGTGTATATCTATAATGTGACAGGTGAAATGGTGTATGGCGGCAGCGTGACATCATCGGCTCCCTGCAATGTAGTGATGCCGGTGGGCGGCGTTTACTTTGTCAAGGTAGGCCTCGAGGTATTCAAGGTCATAGTGAAATAAATGAAAGAATGAATTAGAGCCTGTTTCACACAACTCTCAAGGCACCGTCCTGCACCAGGGCGGTGCCTTGGTATTATGAAACCTGCAATAATGAAACCGGCTTTTGGACTCGGTTGGAGAAAAGAGACAACATTTTCACATATAATCGTGGCGTTAATAAAATTTTAGATACGCTTATGTGGCTATGTGCATGTTTTTTTGTAATTTTGCACCTTGAAAACAATTATTGTCACTGTTTAACCAATAGAAATAAATATGTCTGATTTGAAAAAAATCCAACGTGCACTGGTGTCGGTCTATCACAAGGATGGCCTTGATGAGATAATTGCCAAGCTTGCTGCTGATGGCGTAAAGTTCTTATCCACAGGTGGTACTCGCAGTTTTATTGAATCACTCGGTTATGAATGTGAAGCTGTTGAAGACCTCACCGGTTACCCCTCGATACTTGGTGGCCGTGTAAAGACACTCCATCCCAAGGTGTTTGGCGGTATCCTCAGCCGTCGCGACAATGAGGGCGATGTTGAGCAGACAACCAAATATGAAATCCCCCCTGTCGACCTCGTCATCGTCGACCTCTATCCCTTTGAGGACACTGTAGCTTCAGGAGCTCCCGAGGCTGATATTATTGAGAAAATCGATATAGGCGGCATCTCGCTGATACGCGCAGCTGCCAAAAACTTCAAGGATGTGGTCATCGTAGCCTCAAAAAAACAGTATGCGCCCCTCAACGAGGTGCTGTCGGCCAATGGTGCAGCCACCACGCTTGAGCAGCGTAAGCAGTTTGCTCGCGATGCTTTTGCAGTGAGCTCGGCCTATGATTCGGCAATCTTCAACTACTTTGACTCTACTCTCGGCGAGCCCACCGCGCTGCGCCTCGCTCTCGATGGTGTCAAGCCCATGCGCTATGGTGAGAACCCCCACCAGCAGGGTCGCTTCTTTGGCGACTTTGAGGCAATGTTCAGCCAGCTCCACGGAAAAGAAATTTCCTACAACAATCTTCTTGATATTGATGCCGCATGCGGGCTGATTGATGAGTTTGGCGACACCACATTTGCCATCCTCAAGCACAACAATGCCTGTGGCATCGCTTCGCGCCCCACAATTCTTGAGGCTTGGACAGCAGCACTCGCTTGTGACCCCGTCTCAGCCTTTGGTGGTGTACTTATCAGCAATCGCGAGATCGACGGCGCGACAGCAGCCGAAATCAATAAAATTTTCTTTGAGGTAATAATTGCTCCGGCCTATACCGATGAGGCTCTCGAGATGCTGAAAACCAAGAAAAACCGCATAATCCTTGTGCGCAAAAATGCTCCCCTCAACTGTGAGCTCGTGCGTTCATGTCTCAACGGTGCACTTGTGCAGGACCGCGATGCCAAGACCGAGACCACTGCTGACCTCAAGGTGGTGACCGAGATTGCTCCCACCGATGCCCAGGTAGCTGACCTCATTTTTGCCAACAAGGTGGTGAAACACTCCAAGAGCAACGCCATCGTCCTTGCCAAGGGGTGTCAGCTCTGCGCAAGCGGTATCGGCCAGACTTCACGCGTCGACTCGCTCAAGCAAGCTATCGAGAAAGCCGGCTCATTTGGCTTTGACCTCAATGGGGCAGTCATGGCTTCAGATGCTTTCTTCCCCTTTGCCGACTGTGTAGAGATCGCCGACAAGGCCGGTGTCAAGGCTGTAATCCACCCCGGAGGCTCAATCCGCGACAATGAGTCGGTCGATTACTGCAACGCCCACTCAATGTCGATGGTGATGACAGGCAGCCGCCACTTCAAGCACTGATACAACCACAGTAAATACTTTATAAACATATTATATAATGGGACTATTCTTCTCCTTAACTAAGGAAATCGCAATCGACCTTGGCACTGCCAATACGATTATCATTCATAACGACAAAATTGTTATCGATGAGCCCTCAATTGTGGCCCGCGATGTCAAAAGCGGTAAATTGCTGGCTGTCGGTAAAGAAGCCCAGCAGATGCAGGGTAAAGAACATGAGAATATCAAGACTGTGCGCCCCCTGCGCAAGGGCGTGATAGCCGACTTTGAGGCTGCCGAGATGATGATACGCGGCCTCGTAAGCAAGGCTTCGGCCAAAAGCAAATGGTTCTCCCCTCAGATGCGTATGGTAGTCGGCATCCCCTCAGGCTCGACCGAGGTGGAGCTCCGTGCGGTGCGTGACTCTTCAGAGCATGCAGGTGGCCGAGATGTATATATGATTTACGAGCCTATGGCTGCCGCTCTCGGTATCGGCCTCGATGTCGTGGCACCCGAAGGTAACATGATTGTGGATATAGGCGGCGGTACAACCGAGATCGCCGTGATTTCGCTCGGCGGCATCGTGTCCAACAAGAGCATCCAGATTGCCGGCGACGACCTCACCGATGATATCCAGGAGCACATGCGCCGCGTGCACAATGTCAAGGTGGGCGAGCGCACAGCCGAACTCATCAAGATGAATGTGGGCTCAGCTCTCACCGAGCTCGACAATCCACCTGCCGACTATATCGTGCATGGACCCAACCAGATGACTGCTCTCCCCATGGAGGTGCCCGTGAGCTATCAGGAAATCTCCCACTGCATCGAGAAGTCAATCTCCAAGATCGAGGCTGCAGTGCTGAGCGCTCTCGAGCAGACTCCTCCCGAGCTCTATGCCGACATTGTGCGTAACGGTATCTATCTCGCCGGTGGCGGTGCCCTGCTCCGCGGTCTCGACAAGCGTCTCACCGACAAGATCGGCATCCAGTTCCACATTGCCGAAGATCCTCTTCTGGCTGTGGCCAAGGGTACCGGCGTGGCACTTAAGAATACCGACAAGTTTAACTTCCTCATCCGCTGATAATCATCTTAATATAGCGACAACCCCTCCCCATCTCCATGCCGGGGAGGGTGCTGTTGTCGCAACTTATTCCCCGAGCCGTGAACAATCTGGTAGCATTTCTGATACGTTACAGCACTTGGATATTGTTTATCTTTTATGTGATTTTAAGCAGTCTCATGCTGTTTAGAAATAACCCCTACCAGCATTATCTCTTCCTTTCGTCGGCCAACGGTGTGTCGTCAACAGTCTACAAAGGGGTCAACGGTGTCACGTCTTATTTTCATCTGCGTGACATCAATGAAGACCTCCAGCACCGCAACTCCGACCTCGAGATGGAGATACTTCACCTCAAAAAGGTAATCAGCTCCTATCAGGATATGGAATATGCCGAGTCACTCAGCAGTGACTCGATTATGAATGATTACAAGTTTGTCATCGCCCACGTCATCAACAACTCCATCTACAAGCCCAAAAACTATATCACCCTCGACAAGGGAAGCCTTGACGGTATTACCAAGGATATGGGCGTTGTCGACCAGAATGGTGTTGTGGGTGCAGTCGACCTGGTGGCTCCCCACTCGTCACGAGTAATCTCGCTCCTTAATCCCGACTTCAATGTGTCGGTTAAGGTTAAGGGCTCTGACCACGTGGGCACCTTGCGATGGGATGGCAAGGACTATCGCGAGGCTGTGATCCATGACCTGCCCAAGCATGCCGTGTTTCATAAGGGTGACACGATTGTCACCAGTGGCTTCTCAGGCTTCTTCCCCAAGGATGTGCCCGTGGGCATCATTGACACCGAGGAGACTGAGGGCGACTTCCTGCTGCGTGTGAGGATATTCACCGACTTCTCGACCCTCAGCACAGTCAGGGTAATCGGCGATCGTCTTAAAGAGGAAATACGTCAGGTCGAGGAGGTCAACGATAGCGAAAATAAACAGTAGTGTAAACACTCCACATTAAGTATATTGCGACTTTGAGTAAGACTGCAACATATTTTGTTATACTCGGCATCATTCTGGTGCTCGCTCAGGTGATTGTGTTCAATCACATCTGCCTGTTTAACGTCGCCGTGCCGTTTGTATTCATCTACCTGCTGGTGAGGCTTCCTTTGACAATGCCCACCTATCAGGTGCTCACTGTGGGATTTTTCCTGGGGCTCATCATCGACATGTTTTCCGACACTCCCGGCATGAATTCGCTGGCTTGCACTGTCCTGGCGATGATGCGCAAGTGGATACTGCATCTCTATTTCAACCGTGAGGATGACTTGACCAACTCTGAGCCTTCAATCAAGTCGCTCGGCATGGATGTATATCTCAAATATGTGTCGACATTCTCTCTGTTTTACTGTACAATTATTTTCGTGATAGAGAGTTTTACTTTCTTTAATGTGGGCATGCTGTTGCTGCGCATCCTGTGCAGCTCACTGTTGACAGCAGGCCTGTTACTTGGAATTGATAGCATAACACTGAAAAAACGTGAGAAAAGATTATAATCTGGAAAAGCGGAAATATGTCATCGGCGGTTTTGTTCTCTTAATCGTCGTGATTTATATTGTGCGCCTTGTAAATCTCCAGATACTTGATTCTACCTACAAGGACTCGGCTGACTCCAATGCCTATCTGCGTAAGGCGGTATATCCCTCGCGAGGCATCCTTTATGACCGCAACGGCAAGCTGGTGGTGTACAATCAGCCGGCCTATGACATAATGCTCATCCCCAAGGATGTGCAGAATTTTGATACTCTTGATTTCTGCAAGACTCTCGAGATTACTCCCGAGGAGCTGCGTCAGCGGTTTGCCGACATGCGCAACAAGGATATCAACCCCAACTACTCCTCCTATCTGCCCCAGCGCCTCATCTCCCATCTCACCCCCGAGGTGTATGGCAAGCTCCAGGAGCGTCTCTACCGCTTCCCGGGCTTCTATATCCAGAAACGCATCCTGCGCCAGTACAATTATGAATGTGCGGCCAATGTCCTTGGCAATATCCGTGAGGTAAATCTCGACGATGTCAAGAAGGACCCCTATTACATGGCAGGAGACTATACCGGTGACCTCGGTGTGGAGAAGAGCTATGAGGAGTTTTTGCGTGGAGAGAAGGGCGTTGAGATTTTGATGCGCGACGTCCGTGGCAAGATTCAGGGAAAATATGATAATGGCGCTCACGACCGTGACGCAACCCCCGGCCGCAATCTCAAGCTCTCGCTCGACATTGAGCTGCAGCAGTATGCCGAGTCACTCATGATGAACAAAAAGGGTGCCATCGTAGCTATTGAGCCTAAGACAGGCGAGATATTGTGCATGGTGTCGGCACCCTCTTATAACCCCAATCTGCTCATAGGCAAGGACCGTGGCAAAAATTATCGCGCAATGAGAGATGACCCCAACAAGCCTCTTTTTGATCGATCGATAATGGGTGCCTATCCTCCCGGCTCTACATTCAAGCCTGGCCAGGGACTCATCTTGCTGCAGGAGGGTATAATCACTCTCGGCACCTCCTATCCCTGTACCCGAGGATATGTAAATGGCGGATTGAGAGTGGGTTGCCACCCTCATGGCTCGCCCATCGCGCTCAAGCCGGCCCTCGAGACCTCATGTAACGCCTATTTCTGCTGGGGCTTCAAATATATGATTGACCGCAAGTCAAAATATGGCACTTCGGCCGATGCCTTTGAGGTGTGGAAAAAGCACCTCGTGTCAATGGGCTACGGCTACAAGTTGGGAGTAGACCTCCCTGCCGAGAGCCGTGGTTTCCTGCCCAATGCCAAGTTTTATGACAAGGTGTATGGCGAAAACCAGTGGAGCGCCAACTCTATCATCTCGGTTTCAATCGGCCAGGGTGAGGTGCTCGCGACTCCGTTGCAGATAGCCAATGTGTGTGCCATGATAGCCAATGGCGGATGGTATATCACCCCCCATGTGGTCAAGGAGATACAAGACACTGTAATCGCCCCTCTCTACCTCGAGAAAAAGTATCCCACAATAGATGCCTCCAACTTCTCTCCGATACGCGAGGGTATGCGCATGGCTGTGCTCGGTGGCACCTGCAAGGGCGCCAATCTGCCTGATATCGAGGTGTGTGGCAAGACTGGTACCGCCCAAAATCCCCACGGTGCCGACCACTCGGCTTTCATGGGTTTTGCTCCCTACAACGACCCGCAGATTGCCGTGTGTGTCTATGTTGAGAATGCCGGTTATGGCGCGGCATTTGGTGTGCCAATCGGGAGCCTTATAATTGAAAAGTATCTTAACCGCAAGATTTCGCCGGCCCGCAGCTATATTGAGAGCCGCATGTTACACTCAAGCACAATATGATACACCAAATAGAGGACAGGACAACCAACGGCAACAATGTATTCCGCTATGTTGATTGGTTTACAATCATCATCTATTTCCTGCTGGTGATAGGTGGTGTCTTCAGCATCTATGCCGCCAGCTATGATTTTGACCAGGCCAGTATCTTTTCGATGGCTGAATTTTCGGGAAAACAGATAATGTGGATTGGTGTCTCGCTGATTGTGGGACTCGTGCTCCTGCTCATTGATGCCCGCATGTATGAGACCTATGCCTATCCCATCTATATTGCTGTGTTGCTGCTGCTTGTGCTGACGATTTTTATCGCCCCCGATATCAAGGGCTCTCACTCTTGGATCAAGATAGGGTCATTCAGCTTGCAGCCGGCCGAGTTTGCCAAGACTGCGACCGCTCTTGCTCTGGCCCGCTTGTTTAATACCTACAATTTCAGGCTTAACGACGACCGAGGCAACTATATGAAAGCTCTGGCTATAATCTTTGTCCCGGTGTTGCTGATATTATTGCAGAAAGAGACGGGGTCGGCGCTTGTGTTCATGTCGCTGTTTTTTGTGCTTTACCGTGAGGGCATGAGTGGTATCGTGCTGCTTGCCGCGCTTGCTGCCGTGGTGATATTTGTCGTCGCCATCAAGTTTCAGGCAGGGATCATGCTTGGTATCCCTCTTGGCTACGCGATTGTCTTTATCCTGGTGATGGTGATGATGGTGGCAATGACGGTGGTGTATAGCCGCAACATGGAGTTTGCCCGCAACATCTTCTTGTGGTATTCCGGCACCGGATTACTTGTAGGGGTGCTTTCTCTTTTAGGAGTGACTGTCAATGGCTATCTCTACTTCTTGTCGGCTATATTGGTGGCTTGCGGATATCTGGTGTTCATGTATCTGCGAGGACGAGGCAGGGGAGTGGTGATGATATTGTCGTCGGCAATAGCAGCCATCGTGTTCCTGTTTTCGGTTAATATCGCATTCAGTATGCTCGGCAATCACCAGAAAAACCGTATCAATGTCACCCTCGGCGTGGTCAACGATGTCAAGGCTGCCGGTTATAATGTCAACCAGTCAAAGATTGCTATCGGTTCGGGCGGATTTGCGGGCAAAGGTTTCCTCAACGGCACACAGACCAAGCTCAAATATGTGCCCGAGCAGCACACCGACTTCATCTATTGCACCATTGGCGAGGAGGAGGGCTTCATCGGCTCATCATTTGTGCTACTGTTGTTTCTTGTGTTGATTTTCAGATTGATAACCATTGCCGAGCGACAGCCCACCACCTTTGGACGAGTCTATGCCTATTGTGTGGCGAGCTATTTTATATTCCACCTGTGCATCAACATCGGCATGGTGATAGGTCTATGCCCCGTAATCGGTATCCCCTTGCCATTTTTCAGCTACGGAGGCTCGTCAATGCTCGGGTTCACGATACTACTCTTTATCTTGTTGAGAATTGATGCCGCCCGTCGAGAGCATCTTTCATTCTGACACATTATAACTTTTTTGATAAATGAGCGGACTGATACACATAATATATGCCGGGTTGCTTATCGGCATTTTCATATCGGCACCGATGGGGCCGATAGGGATATTGTGTATCCAACGCACACTTTCGCGAGGACGGCTTACGGGCCTGTTTACCGGAATCGGAGCTGCACTCTCTGATCTCATTTACTGCCTGCTTACCGGATTTGGCCTTTCCTTTGTGACTGAGTTTATCGAAGGAAATCAGGCCGAGATACAGGTCGCAGGCTCGGTGATGCTTGTGGCCTATGCGGTGTTCCTGTTCAAGTCTAACCCCTCGCGCACTATCAGGCCCCACAATGACAATGATGCCTCATTCTGGCGTGACTTTGGTACAGGATTTCTATTTACATTCTCCAATCCGCTCATCCTGTTTTTCATCATCGGCCTTTTTGCCCGCTTTAATTTCATGGACAGCCAGATGCAATTTTATCACTACATTGGCGGTTATCTGGCCATTGCCGGCGGTGCGGTGTTGTGGTGGACCATTATCACCTATGTTGTCAACAAGGTGAGAGCCCATTTCAACTTGCGCTCGATGAAGATTGTAAACCGCATCATCGCCTGTGTGCTCGGTATAATGGGGCTTGTGGGGATGTTTACAGGTGTCGCTGACCTGTATTGATTGCTCACCCTCAGTCGAGCTCGACTACTGTGATGCCGGCACCCCCAAATCTCACATCCTCGTCATGGTAATTTCTCACACCGGGCACGGTTGACAGGTAGTCGCGTATATATTGGCGGAGTGCTCCGGTGCCGGTGCCATGAAGGATGCGCACACGCCCTGCATTAAACTGGATGGCATCGTCGATGAAATAGGTGACGGCCTGCACTCCCTCGTCCACTCTCATGCCTCTCACATCTATCTCCTGCTTGAAATTGAGCTGGCGCGAGCGTGATGAGCTCGAGGTCTCACCCGAGATGGTAGCAGGTTTCTCGGCTCCCGTCTTGATAGTTGCTGTCGAAGGCTTGAGGCGGTTGAGCGCGACTGTCGTTTTCAGCATGCCAAATACTACTGTGGCCTGTTTCCCATTGATTTCTATGATTTTACCCGGAGTTGATTGCCCCTCAAGTTTCACTGTGTCGCCGGGAGTGAGTGCTCTCACTGCGGCAGCTTCAGTCTTGGCCTTAGCTTTTTTGGGAGCTTTAGGAGCTTTCTTCAGCAGCGGGTGATCGTTATCAGGGCTCTCGGTGAGGGCTTTGCGTTCTTGTCTCAACCTCTCGCGGGCCTGGATAGTGGCTTCTTTTTCGGCATTGGCTTTCTTGATGTCGTGGATTGTACGTTCGATAGAGGCGTTTGAGCCTTCGAGTATGCGCTCGGCCTGACGGCGAGCGTCGTCGATAATTTCACGACGTTTTTCACGGAGCTCGGTGGCTCGGTTTTCGTAATCCTCAAGCACGCTCTCGATTTTTTTCTCCTTGGCTTTGATGGAATTACGCTTGTTTTCCCAATAGCGCTTGTCACGGGCGATGTCGAGGAGGTATTTGTCGAGGTTGATGTAGTCGCTGCCCACGATCTCCTCGGCGCCGGCAATGATGTCGGCGGGGAGGCCTATCTTGCGGGCAATTTCTACAGCAAATGAGCTGCCGGCATTGCCTATCGAGAGCTTGAACAGCGGTTTCATCATCTGGCGGTCATATAGCATTGAGCCGTTGATGAGCCCGGGTGTATCTTCGGCAAATGTCTTGATATTCTGATAGTGGGTGGTGATTATGCCCCACATCCGTTTTTCGTTAAAGGCTTTGAGTAACGACTGGGCGAGTGCACCGCCAATCTGTGGCTCGGTGCCGCTACCCATCTCGTCGATGAGCACCAGCGAGGTGTGGTGTCCACGCTGCAACATGAGTTTCATGTTTTTGAGGTGGGAGCTATAGGTCGACAGGTCATCCTCGAGTGATTGGTCATCGCCTATATCGACCATGATGTCGTGGAAGATGCCCATGTGGGAGTTTTCATAAACGGGGGGCAATATGCCACATTGCAGCATGTATTGCACTATTGCAACCGTCTTGAGGGTCACCGATTTACCGCCGGCATTGGGGCCCGAGATTATCAGAATGCGGTCACGCTTGTCAAGGGTGATGTCGAGTGGCACTATCTCGCGCCCCTGGCGCTTAAGGGCGGCTCTGAGTACCGGGTGGCATGCGTGATACCACTCGAGCTCGAGTTTGGGCGATATTGTAGGCACTGTGGCTTCGGTGTCGATACCATAACGGGCCTTGGCATCGATGAAGTCAAAAGCCGCCGCGACTTCAATGCTTGCCACGATGTCGTCGAGGTGCTCGCGCAGGATGTCGCTAACGGTGAGCAGTATACGGGTGATTTCGCGTTTCTCCTCAATCTGAAGCTCTCTGATGCGGTTGTTGGACTCGACAATCTCGGCCGGCTCGATGAAGACAGTCTTGCCCGAGGCGCTCTCATCATGGACGATGCCACCTATCTTGCGCTTGTACATTGGCGCGACGGGTATCACGAGGCGGCCGTCGCGCATCGATGGAGTGGCATCGGCGCTGAGATAGCCGTCGGCGATGGCCTGTTGCATGATGCGCCGTGTGCGAGACGAGAGTGAGTTTTGCAGCCGGGATATTGACGAGCGTATCTCGGCAAGCTCGGGCGATGCGTTATCCTTGATGTTGCCATAGCGGTCGATGACACGCGTTATGGCCGAGTGGCAAGAGGGTAGAGGAGTGAGGTTAAGGGCAAGCCGTGAAAGGCGTGGATAGATGGTGGAGTCTTCGTCGTTGACGTTGCGGGTGAAAAATGATGTGATTTCTCCAAATGCCTCGATGGTGACTGCAATGTCGTTGAGCACTGTGGCCGATGCAAAAGAGCCGGGCACGCGCAGCGATGAGATGCTCTCGCTGATGTCGCGCACCTTGCCGATGGGGAGCCCCTCATTGTCGCTCTGCTTGATGGTGACCATCTCGGCAGTTTCCTCAATGAGCCGGGTAATGTGCTTGAAATCAGTGAGAAAGTGCATCTCGGCACACAGCTCGCGCCCTTTGGTGGTGTGGCATAACGACTCCAGATGCTTCCTTACGGAGTCAAAACCTATCTTGCGTTCAAAATTATCGGGATAAATCATAGTGCAAAATTACTCAACTTCAATGATTTTGACAAACAATATTTAACATCTGATTGTTATAACATTGAAGATGAGATTTAAAGTTTAACCATATAATAATTCAAGTAATGAAAACTATTAATCAACGTTTCATGGGTCCCACCCGCTATTGGTGGTTGATCATGTGTGTGGGCATTCTCACTGTTATCTGTGGATTTGCTTATTGGTTCTGGCCCGTAGCCGGTTTTGCTATTGCATCACAGCTTTTTGGGTGGCTACTTATCCTTGCCGGTATTGTGCAATTGTGTGTGGCAGCCGGTCGTCACTATCCCAAAGGCTGGGGTTGGTGGATTGCCGGAGGCATCATTGATATGTTTGTAGGTTTCATGATGGTGCGCAGCATCATTCTCTCTGAGGTGCTCATGCCTTATTTCCTTGCCTTTATATTCCTCTATTGGGGTATCTCGGCTGTGGTAACATCGGTCAACCGACGAGATGAAAAAGGCTGGTGGCTCTATCTTGTCAACGGTATCCTGCTGATGATACTCGGTTTCCTCCTTATCGAGTCAGGGTGGATCGGCGCTATGGAAGATGTCAGCTTCCTCACCGCAATCGCATTCATCTACTGGGGTTTCTCAATCTCAATGATCAGCTATGACCTCAAGCCTGCCAAGGGCGAAGTTGAATAACCCTCAGCCCGCTATTTCAGAATAATATAACCCGTCATGGAAAAATATTGAATTTTTATCCATGGCGGGTTAAACTATCTACCTTCCCGAGTGTCAAAATAGTAATAAGGATGGCAATCTGTTAAACCTGTACAGCTTTCTGGCTGATAATGCACTGAATTTGAAAAATAATTTGTATATTTGTCGATTAATGCCAGTGACGGCTTGTGACAGCAACAACTTCAGCAGTCACCCTTTATACAGTAAACACATTAATTTAATATAGAGCATGAAGAAGTTTTTAGCATTTGTTACTCTTGTTTCAGTCGGAGCATCAGTGCTTTCGGCTCAAAACTATTTTGACGACGACATCTATTATGATGCTTCCAAGTCATCCAAGCCTGCTGCCTCAAGTAGCAACAAGCCTAAGGCTTACAACTACAATGGCAACAGCACTGTTGTGACACGTACCCCCACCTCTACTACTATTACCACTCTGCCCGGCTCTGACACTTATACTGTCATTACCAATAATACACGTAACGTTGATGAATATAACCGTCGCACCGGCAGCGTGTTAACCTCATCTGATACAATCGGTCTCAGCTCAGAAGATCCGTTCTATTATACCCGCCGCATTGCCCGCTTTGATAATCCCGATGTCCTCGACCAGCTCGGTGACTCGGCAGCCTATGTCTATGCGGCTTCGAGCCCCGAGACTCAGACGGTAAATGTGATAGTAAATAACTATGAGACAGGCTATAATGGATGGGACTTGTGTAATCCTTATTGGAATTATGGATGGCCCGGCTATTATTCTCCATTCTATGTAGGTGTAAGCTGGTCATGGGGATGGGGATGGAACTCATGGGCCTGGGGTCCCGGCTATTGGGGCTGGGGTGGCCCCGGTTATTGGGGCTGGGGTGGTCCCGGCTATTGGGGCTGGGCCGGCCCGTCATGGGGATGGGGTAGTCCCGCCCACTACAATCCACGTCACCCGGGTGCCGTAAATCGCCGTCCCGGCGGTGGCAACTTCAACCACCATCGTCCCGGCTATGTGCGTCCCGGCTCCAATGGTACACGCTATGGTGGCTCTTCACGCCCCAACAGTGGATATCGCGGTGGCCGTCACCAGGGATCGATGAGTGCAAGCGGCAACCGCTATGGCGGGTCAACACGTCCCGGAAGCGGATATGGCACCAACCGTGGCAACCGTCCCACCGGTGCTTACAATGGTGGCGGCTCGACTACCGGTCGCGGCAACGCCCGTCCCAATAGCGGATATTCAGGCGGCTCTACACGTCACTCAAGCGGCAACAACAGTGTTGGCACCTACAACAACGGCCGTTACAACTCCGGTGGCAACCGTGGCAGTAGTTATAGCGGTGGCAACCGTGGCAGTTACAGCGGCGGTGGTGGCAACCGTGGCGGTGGCGGTGGCTACAGCGGTGGCCGTGGTCGTCATTAATCACTAATGTCAAGACACCTCGCTCCTTTCACAAGATTAACAGGAAACAATTATTCAACTACTTTTATTTGAGATAAGCATATGAAACGTATTCATATTTTGGCTCTGATGGCAGTTGTAGCCGGCGCGGCTTCAGCACAGTCAGCCCTTGATGCCCATGTGATAGGTCAGCGTGACCTGCGGGGTACAGCCCGGTTCATGTCGATGGCGGGCGCATTTGGTGCACTTGGCGGCGACCTTTCGACACTCAACCAGAACCCCGCCGGTATCGGTGTGTACCGCTCGAGTGAGGTCGGTGTTACTGTCGACCTCTCGATGCTGAGCGCCAAGACAAGTCCCTGGAGTAATCTGTCGAGCAGCTTTAAGGAGAATGAGACCAAGTTTTACTGCAATAACTTCGGTTATGTAGGTGCGATAAGGCTCAACTCTGAGACAGTGCCCTACATCCAGTTTGGAGCAAGCTACTCGCGCATAGCCTCGTTCAACCGTGTCTATTCAGGTGATTTCCCCTCAATCAATGGATCACTCAGTAATTATATAGCTGATTTCACTACAGCCGAGGGATGGCCCATGGGGGCATTGAACTATGGCGAGAAATATAACCCTTATCAGGATCCCCAGGGTGCTCCATGGAGCAGTATCCTCTTTTATTCCAATAACCTGATTAATCCAAGTGGTAATGGATACATCGGCCTTTATAACGGCACCGCCGGCACCGGCAGCTTTGCAGTGCATGACAAGGGATATATCGATGAATACTCTATCAACTTTGGTGGTAATGTGAGCAACACAGTCTATTGGGGTATAGGTATCGGCATCACCGACATAGACTATAAATCAGAGGTGTATTACAGCGAGGATTTCAACTCGGCCAATGTGCGTGACGGCATGTCAAATGGTACAGTCACCGGCAGCGGTGGATATGGCCTGACGAGCTGGAAGCATATCTATGGCACAGGCGTAAATCTCAAGGCCGGTGTCATCGTTAAGCCGGTCAATGAACTGCGACTCGGTTTTGCCGTGCACACTCCCACTTGGTATAATCTCCAGCAGGAGGGTGTATCCTCGCTCGATTACCAGTTGAGCACCGACTATCCCATCCGTGACGAATATGGCAACATAAAGGATCCCGACCTTCAGCTCACCGATGATGGATATCTTGACTATTTTGAGTGGTCGAGCCGCGCACCCTGGCGCCTGATAGCCAGTGCGGCAGGTGTGATTGGTGGCCGTTTCATCGTGAGCGGTGACTATGAATACCGTCCCTATCAGAGCGTGAATGTGAAAGACAACAACGGTAATGAATATAAGGACATGACACAGGATGTGAAAGACTATTACAAGGCGTCCAACATCGTGCGTCTCGGAGCCGAGTTCCGTGTCACTCCCTCATTCAGCGTGCGTGCCGGTTACAGCTATGAGTCAAGCCCTGTCACCGACAAGATGAACAACAATCAGCTCCAGGTGTACACCTCGGGCCCCGATGACACCGAGGTTACCCCTTCCTACTCGATTGATAACTCTACCCAGTATATCACCTGCGGTCTCGGCTACCGTTACAAGGGATTTTATGTTGATGCCGCTTATGTGCACAAATACCGCAAGTCAACTTTCCACGGTTACACCCCTGTCGACGGTTATGGCCAGAACACCAATGCTCCTATCGCCGATGTCACCGACAATAACAACTCTATTGTAGTGTCGGTAGGCTTTAAATTCTGATAATAACTTATTTCAACATTTAATCACGCCCGCGCAACCCGTGGGCGTGATTTCATAATTCATCACGCTGTGGCTGTTACCACCCAAAATATCGACACTGACAATCCCGAGTTTCAAAACTTGTGGCATCTGGTCAACTATACTCAAAACTCGGTATTTCTCACCGGAAAGGCCGGCACCGGTAAGTCGACTTTTCTGCGTTATGTAACCGAGCACACCAAGAAAAACTATGTGGTGCTTGCACCCACCGGCATTGCCGCTGTCAATGTGGGGGGCATGACGCTCCACTCATTTTTTTCCTTGCCGTTTAAGCCGCTCATGCCTGATGACCCGGAGTTTACGACCCGTAATTTCCGCAAACGCATACGCCTGACCAAGGCCAAGATCAAGCTGCTTAAAAAACTCGACCTCATCATTATCGATGAAATCTCGATGGTGAGGGCCGACATCATTGATTTCATAGATAAGATATTGCGCACGTATTGCGGTAATTCGCGCATGCCGTTTGCCGGGAAGCAGTTGCTGCTGGTGGGTGATGTGTTTCAGCTTGAGCCGGTGGTGACAGGTGACATGCGTGACATCTTGCTAAGACAATATCCCAATGCGTTTTTCTTCAGCGCCATGGTGTTCAGGGAGATGAAGCTCGTGCCGATTGAGTTGCGTAAAGTCTACAGGCAGGATGACGGCGAGTTTGTGTCGATGCTCGACCGCATACGCATGGGGACGGTCACCGACTCTGACCTGAAAATGCTTAATTCGCGGTTGCGCCCCGAGGCCGACAAGCATGAGGGCGAAGGTAACTTCACAATGACACTTGCCACGCGCCGTGATGCCGTTGACTCAATAAACGAGCGTTGCCTCGACTCAATCAAGCGCCCGCTCATCACCTACATCGGGACCGTCACCGGCGAGTTTCCTGAAAATTCCATGCCCACCACCCTGGAGCTGAGTCTCAAGGTGGGGGCACAGGTGGTGTTTATCAAAAACGACCGCGAGGGGAGATGGGTCAACGGCTCGATTGCCAAGGTGCATCGCGCAACTAAGAGCACTCTCGAGGTGGAGATGGAGGATGGCGAGCGACATGCAATAGAGCCTGAGGTGTGGGAAAATGTGCAGTATTCACTTGATGAGAAGACCGGCAAGATTATCGAGAAAACCCTCGGTGAGTTTCATCAATATCCTCTGCGGCTTGCGTGGGCACTCACCATTCACAAGAGCCAGGGACTCACTTTCAACAATGTGGAGATTGACATAGGGCATGGTGCTTTTACCAGCGGCCAGACCTATGTCGCGCTCTCCCGTTGCCGCTCGCTCGAGGGAATGACATTGCGCTCGACTATCGCCCCGCGCGATATTTTTATAAATCCGGCAATCAGCCGGTTTAGCCGGTCGTTTAATGATGACACGTTGATGGCCAATGCTATTACTCGGGCTGAGGCCGATGTTGCCTATCGCATGGCGGCCAAGGCCATAGATGAGGGCCGGTTGGTGGATGGATTTGAAGCATTTGTCGAGGGCCTGAAACATCACAGCGAGTTGTCCAATCCCACGGCGATGAGACTCGCCCGCATCAAGCTGCATGCTCTTGCCAAGCGCGATGATGAGATCAAGTCACTCAAGGAGCAGCTTGCCTGCAATGAAGAGCGGTTTAATGCTCTCGCTGAGGAATATATCTCGATGGGATATGAATGTGTGGAGACGGGTTATGACTATCACCCCGCGCTCGCCAATTTTGAAAAAGCCCTTTCACTCGCCCCCGACAATGTCAAGGCTCTCTTAGGGAAAGCGGGGGTGCTCAAGGTGATGGGCGAGAAGGATGAAGCCATTGCTACTTATGTGCGGGTGACCCAAATTGATAAGCTGAGTATTAACCCGCTGTTGCGCATCTCGGCAATATATATGGACGACGAGGAATGGCATGAGGCTCTTGACTATGCTCTCAGAGCCTGGATGATTAATAAAAAGGATTGGGCGGCATGCTCGTTGCTTGCCGATATTTATGACAAGGTGGGCGATGAGGATGAGGCTGCTCGTTTCAGTCGTCTTGCCAAAAAATACAAAAATGGAAAACGAAAATAAGTTGATGACATCAGTCCCCACAGTTGATGAGGTGGTGGGACGCACCGGCTTGCTTTACGGGGCGGTTGCCATGACGGCTATTGAAAATAAAAGAGTGATACTTTTTGGTGTAGGTGGTGTAGGTGCCTGGTGTGCCGAGTCACTCGTGCGCTCAGGGGTGATGCATCTCACCATTGTCGATGCCGACTGTGTTGACCGCTCCAATCTCAATCGTCAGCTGCCGTCCACGGTCTACACTATCGGCGAGGTGAAGGTGGAAGTGATGCGCCGCAGGTTGTTGTCGATTAATCCTCATGCCGACATCGTCGCCGTGCGCACCTTCTATGATGCGTCGACTGCCGATCGATTTGACTTCAATGACTATGACTATGTGATTGATGCAATCGACTCGCTCAGTTCAAAGGCTCTGCTTATCAAACTTGCCACCTCGTCATCGGCCCGGTTATTTTCTTCGATGGGCGCTGCCCTCAAGAGCGACCCCTTGGCGGTGTCGGTGGCTGAGTTCTGGAAAGTGAAAGGGTGTCCGCTCGCAAGGGCATTGCGCGACCGCTTCAAGCGCTCGGGTGATCGTCCGCGCCGCAAGTTCAGGTGTGTCTACTCTCCCGAGCTGTTGAAGAATTGCGGAGGGGAGGAGTGCATGGCCGATGGGCGCCGGGTCAACGGCACGGCATGTCATGTTACCGCGATATTTGGCTTTACCCTTGCCGGGCTTGTCATCAATGATATAGTTGCCCGGGTATCGGGTGTGTGAGGCAGGCTCTTATCTAATGTTGGGCACAAATGCCTCAAACGAGTTGTCGGAATAATAGACAATAATATTTACTATTTTTTTACGGCTGTCGAGCTCGACTGTATTAGCATCGGGTGTGAATGAGATGGTCGCAGTCTTTTCAGCATGAGAGCTATCGGTCGGCATCGAGCCATTGTCGGCCTTGATGCCCGAAATGTTGATAGGGGAGTTGCTATTGCCCTGTGCCGGGTCATTAGTCTCTACCGTAAATTTTTCTGCCCCGTTTTCCTGTAAAGTTTCAGAAAATAGATTGGGCGACGCAGTAGCTTGAGTGGCATGGGTTTCAATGTCAGAAAATGTGATTGAACCATCTTTTTGAGGCTCTGAGGTTTTAATATTTTCTCCCACCATCATATCTCCCTCGCCAAACATCAACCACAGCACTGATAGAGCAGGATAGGCATCATGGATTTTAGTGATGAGTTCATCGCTCACCTTTTTGTTGCGGCCGTTGAGCAGCTGTGAAAGGGTGGGACGAGGAATATTGCATGTGTCGGCAAATTGAGAAATGGGAATTTGCCGATATTCCATGAATTGACGGAGGCGAGTTACTATGTCCATTTTGTAAATTTATCTTTGTAATTGGATATGCAAATGTAATCACTTAAATTGGATTATGCAAATTTTTGGATGTAAATTTTAATTCATAAATGTAAACACAATCCTAAACAGTATAATTTTACAAATGCAAACTGTGCGGATTGCAAATTATTTCATTTAAGTAGTAGTGTAGATAATTGTTGTACTATTCTGATAATGTGTGCTATACAACATAATAACACCCCCAATCGATGGGGGTGTTATTATAAGAGTGTATATATCTGCATTGTTGCTTTAATTTATGTATATAATTAACTGACTATTAATATTTAGCGCGATGTTATAAATTGTGTTAAACCAATTTTTGTATGGTTATGTAAACTCTATTTTGAGTTTGAAAACCGCGTTTATTTGTAAACACAATTTTGAAAACTGTTAATTTTCCGTAGTGTTACAAATCTAAATTTGACGTAAATCTAAATTGTGTTTGGGTTTAATATTGCAAATTGGAGTTGTTTGTAAATGGCATTTGCAACTATAAACTATCATTTACATTTGTAATTACATCTATTCCTGTAATATAATGTTCTCATGGTCATAATAAAGTGGCTTCATTATTATAACAATTCCCGGTAGCATAAAGGTTGCTGTGTTACTGATATTTAACATTCATGGAAATATTTCCCTCAGGGCTTGACAAGACTCCCACCGACCTACTCCCAATGACCTACTCCCAATGACAAGAGTGTCTGAATTTTACTCTTCTATAAGCCATTATTTCATGCTAAAATAGAAACCGGGCGAAGATACGGTCATGAGTGTCGTATCCTCGTCCGGTTGTGTGGGATAAGATTGCCTTAAAGTTGGTGTTTCTTATTTTTTGGGCTCTACCTCCGGGGCAATGAGCTTGTAGCCTTTGCCGTGGATGTTGATGATCTCGATGGATGGGTCGTCTTTGAGATGCTTGCGCAGCTTGGTGATGTAGACATCCATTGAGCGGGCGTTGAAGTAGTTGTCGTCAATCCAGATGGTCTTGAGGGCGAAGTTGCGCTCAAGAATCTCGTTGACATGGGCGCAGAGCAGGCTCAGCAGCTCGCTCTCCTTGGTGGTGAGCTTGGTCACCTTGTCGTCGATCATGAGCACCTGCTTCTGGGTGTCGAAGGTGAACTTGCCGATCTTGTACATGGTGATTTCCTTGCCCTTCTTGCCCTTGACGCGGCGCAGGATGGCCTCGATGCGGAACACGAGCTCCTCCATCGAGAAGGGCTTGGTGATGTAGTCGTCGGCTCCGATTTTGAAGCCCTCGAGGATGTCTTCCTTGAGCGACTTGGCGGTGAGGAAAATGATGGGCACCTCTGAGTTGACGGTGCGGATTTCCTGGGCCAGTGCAAAGCCGTCTTTCTTGGGCATCATCACGTCGAGCACACAGAGGTCATACTTGCCTTTGAGGAAAGCCTTGTATCCGCTTTCGCCGTCGGCAAAGAGGTCGGCGTTGTAACCCTTGGCCTGGAGATATTCGCGAAGCAGCATACCGAGATTCTCGTCGTCTTCGCATAACAGTATACGCAATCTTTCTTCCATAATTATCAGGATTTAGTTATTGGTAGAGTTATAATAAATTTTGTTCCTTTTCCTAATTCGCTCTCAACCGTAATTTCGCCGCCGAGCTCAGTGATCATCTTGTGGACATAGGCAAGGCCCAGCCCAAATCCTTTCACGTCGTGTCGATTGCCGGTAGAGACACGATAAAATTTCTCGAATATCTTTTTGAGGTCATCCTTGCGGATGCCGATACCGTTGTCTTTGATTGAAATCTGCACCTTGCTGCCGCCGGCAATATCGCGGGTGGCTACCTGCAGCTTGAGGGGGGTGTCCTGGCGTCGGTATTTGACCGCGTTGTCGAGCAGATTGAAGATTACATTGGTGAAATGCATCTCGTCGACATGCACCATGGGGGCTTCGGCGTCAAGATCGGCCTCAATGTTTCCGCCATATTTCTCGACTTTGAGCTTAAAAGTGGAGATGATGTTGGCTACGGCGACATTGACATCGACATCGGTGAGCTTGAGGGTGGCTTTCTGGCGGTCGAACATCGACATCTGCAACACTTTCTCAACCTGAAATCTCAGGCGCTTGGTCTCGTCGTTGATTACTGTGGAGATGTGCTGCAACATTGCCGGCGACTTGAGCACCGAGCTGTCGTTGAGCATCTGTGCGGCCAGCGAGATGGTCGATATCGGGGTCTTGAACTCGTGGGTCATGTTGTTGATGAAGTCGTTTTTCATCTCGGTGAGCTTCTTCTGCCGGAAGGCCACGATGATGGTGTAGACAAATATTACAATCAGTATCAACGTGAACACCAGCGATGGTATCATCCACTTGACGGCATCGAGGATATAATCGTTTTTTGCGGGGAAGTAGACCTTGAGGTAGAACATGCGGTTGACCGGATCGTTGGGAAACAGCAGCTGCATCTTCATGTCGCGGATATCGTTGTCGCCGTTGCCATATCCCTCACTGCAATACACTATGTTGCCCACGCGGTTGACCACGGCAAACTCAAAGTTGCCCTTAATCTTGTTTTCGTCGAGCTTCTCGATGAGATATTGGTGTACCACGGCCGAGTCGGCACGCTCCTGGATAGGACGCTCGCTCGACTGGTTGAGGATGCGTATTATCACCTCGTCGAGGAGCTTCTTTTGAGACAGGAACTTGCCTTTCATGTTTTCACGCACCATCTTGTTGCGCTCGACTTGGTTGTATCCGCTTGACATGCGTGGAGCGGCCGGTGGGGTGACGTTGCCCTCGACAGTGAGGTCGCCTTTGAGACCCTCGGCGGTGGTGAATGAATATTTCATTTCCGAGCTGTTGTCACCCTTGCTTGACGATGAGCCGGGCGAGAAGCTGTATTCAAAGTCGGCCATGTCTTGATTGAGGAAATGCTTTGTCTCATCGGCCTCAAGCTTGGCTGCGACATCACGCAACGAGCGGGCAACACCCACCTCAAAGAGATCGTTGCTCATCTGTAGCATGTTGTGCAGATACATCAGCTGCACATATAGCAGGCCTCCCAGGGTGAGAGCCATCACTATTGTCAGCAACCATATCGTCGACTTTTTCATTCTATTATATCTATCATGGATTATCGGCTTCTATGCCACCGGGCTATCTCTTGGATGAGCTTCCCGGAAACAGTCAGCACCTCTGATCCTTAAATTTAATATTTATTATGTTAACAAATAACCGGGCCTATTGTTGCAAATGCAGTTTTCCTAAAATCATTTAATTAACATTTAAGTGCAAATTTAACATAAAAAAAGGCTGAATGCAAATTATTTCAGCCAAATTTATTGATAATCAGGTTGAACACCGTGTCCCTACCCACTAAAAATGGGTAGAATGATGATTAAAGTACTTGTATCAAGAGGTTATTTAAACCAGAAGCTGCGCTGAAACATTACAAGTACTGTGAAAATCTCGAGACGTCCTATGAGCATGATAAATGATAGCACCCACTTGCCGGCCGAGGGCACAACGTCATAGCTGCCGCCATATCCGGTGACTCCGGCTCCGAGCCCGGTGTTGCTCATGCAAGAGAATGCCGAGAAAAACGAGTCGACCAGGGGAATTCCGAGAGCTGTCAGCACAATACCTCCTATCACAATCGTTATCAGATAGATACACAGGAAGGCTATAACCTTGGAGACAACCTCCATCGCCACCACGTGGCCATTGATGCGCACGGTGAAGATGGTGTTGGGGGTGAGTGCACGAGCCACCTCGTTGCGTGTGTTTTTGACAAGAAAAAGCATACGGTCGATTTTGGCGCCGCCACTGGTTGAGCCTGCACATGCACCAAAAAACATCATCAGAAACACCATCGCCAGCACGGTGGTGCCCCAGGCTTCAAAATTGTTTACAGTGTAGCCTGTGGAGGTGATGGTGGATATAATCTGAAACAGCGGGTCGATGGTGATGGAGTCCCATCCGTTATATTGCCCATGGGCAAGGATGCATATTACAAATCCCACCATCATGAGCCCTATCACTCTCAGATAGGTCTTGAACGAGTCGTTGAGTGCGAGTGGCTTGAACTCGCCATGTGCAGCCTTATAGATGAGACCAAAATTGACGCCACCCAAAAACATGAAGACGATGAGCACAACGTCAATATAATTGGAATCCCATGCGCCTATACTCTCATCGCGGGTTGAGAAACCACCCGTCGACATGGTGCTGAAAGCATGACACAAAGACTCGTAGGTATCCATGGGGCCACACAACAGGAACAGAAACAGCAGCAGTGTCAGCACAACATAGACGGCCCACAGCCCCTTGGCAGTCTGGCTCACTCGCGGGCGCAGCTTGTCGTGGGTGATACCGGTAACCTCGGCGTTGAACATCTGCATGCCACCCGAGTGGTTGAGCATCGGCACCACCGCAAGGGTGAAGAGGATGATACCCATGCCACCGATCCATTGCATGAGACACCGCCACAGGATGATACCGTGGGAGAGTTGTGACACCACAAGCACCGACGCTCCGGTGGTGGTAAATCCCGACATGGATTCAAAAAATGCATCGCTGACATTGATGTCGACATTACCCAGCAGGAACGGCAACATACCAAATGCCGAGAAGAAAATCCATGTGAATGAGGTCAAAAGGAAGCCCTCGCGCTTTTTCATGCTCGATGTCTTGGGCCTGACACACATCATCAGGCCTCCCGTGACAGCGGCTGCAGCGATACTGATAAGAAACGCCAGGTAATCGCTCTCGCCATATATGAGGCAGGTGGCGGCGGGTATCAGCATGAAGATGGCCTCAATCAGCACAAGAAGGCCGATTACTCTGATTACAAGAGCAATATTGATGCGGGCGTAGGTGTGGAACATGTCAGGAAAGTGGGGGAGAGAGGCGTTATCAGTTAAACAATTTCTCAACCTTGTTAATAGCTCCCTGGAGGCAGAATACCACCACATGGTCATCGGGTTGTATCACAGTGTTACCATCGACGAGCATACCATGGTTGTTGCGTATCAATCCGGCGATTGTCATGTCGCGTTGTAACTTTAGGTTTTTCACGGGGCCGCGGGTGATTTTGGCTCCGGGTTTTACCTCGAGCTCCAGCACTTCGGCATCGGCCAGGGCAAGACACTTGGACGTGGAGGCATCGGCATCAAGCAACAACTGGAATATCTTGCTTGATGCAAGTAGCTTTTTGTTGATGATAGAGGCAATGTTAAGACCCTCGCCCACCGATATAAACTGGATATCCTCAACCTCGGCGATGGTCTTGTAGACGTTAAACTCCTTGGCCGTCATGCACGACAGGATATTGGTCTCGGAGCTGCCGGTGAGGGCGATGAATGCGTCCATCTCGCCTATACCTTCATCGCGCAAGGTCTCGATGTCACGACCGTCGGCATTGACTATGCGGCAGTCGGGGCACTTCTCTGATAGCTTACGACACCGCTCGCGGTTAATGTCGAGTATCTTGATGCGGTAGCGGTCCTCAGCCATCGAGGCCACACGTATGGCGATGCGGCTGCCACCCACAATCATTATACGCTTGATATTGTGGTGCTCCTTGCCGCATATATTCTGGAGGTCTTCCACGTGCTCGCGGCGTGTCATGAAGTAGATGGTGTCGCCGGGCGCGATATAGTCGTTACCGCCGGGGATGATAGTCTCATGGTTGCGCTTTATGGCCGAAACGTGAAACTCATGCCCGAGTGATGCAAAATTTTTAAGCTGCATTCCCACAATCGGGGCGTCGTCGCCGGGCTTGACACCTATCAATATCAGCTCACCGTCGTGAAGCTCAAACCAATTGCGCGTCCACGAGTGCTCAAGCGAGTTGAGTATTTCCTCGGCGGCAAGATATTCGGGATAGATAAGGTCGCTGATACCTATCGAGTTGAAATATCCGATGTGCTCAGGCGACATGTATTCATAATTGTCGATGCGCCCCACGGTCTTTTTTGCGCCAAGACTGTGGGCAATTGCACATGCGGTTATATTGTCGGTCTCTGATGGGGTGACCGCGATAAACAGGTCACACTCATCGACACCGCTCTCAACCTGCCCGGCAAATGAGATGGGACTCCCCAGGTGGGTCATAAGGTTGTAGTTCTCATCAAGATATTGCAGACGCTCTACATCCTTGTCAATCACCATTATATCCTGCTCCTCGCTTGACAGGAGCTTGGCCAGGTGGGAGCCAACCTCGCCGGCCCCCGCTATCACTATCTTCATTTCTTAAGTGCCTTTTTTATCATTGCATATATCGCCTCGGCATCCATGCCACACATCTTGTGGAGCTGAGCAACCGAGCCGTGAGGTATAAATTGGTCGGGCACACCTATGCGGTAAACGGCATTGCTGCAACCCTCATCGCTGAGTGCCTCCATGACTGCCGATCCGAGGCCACCGATTATGGTGCCATCCTCGACGGTGATTATCGAGACACCTGACTTGCCCACGCTCTTGATTATCTCGCGGTCAAGTGGCTTGATGTATATCATGTCATAGTGGGAGATGCTTACACCCAATTCTTTTTCAGCACGCTCTATTGCCTCAGAAACCTCATCGGCAATAGGACCTACCGTCATGATGGCCAGGTCATTGCCTTGATGGAGCTGCTCACCACGACCTATCGGTAATGTCTCAGTGCCCTCGCTGTCAAGTAGTGTCGTGACCTCAGGGGAGGGTATCTTGCCTCCACCACGCGGATAGCGCAATGCCATAGGGCCTTGATAACCGACGGCTGTATACATCAGCTTGCTAAGCGATACCTCATTGCGGGGTGATGCAACCACCAGCCCGGGAATTGAACGCAGATAACTCAAGTCATATACCCCATGATGGGTGGAGCCATCCTCACCCACGATGCCGGCACGGTCGAGGCAGAATGTCACAGGGAGTCCCTGGAGCGCCACATCATGGATGATGTGGTCATAACCTCGTTGCAGGAATGAGGAGTAGATTGCTACAAAAGGGTGCATCCCATCCTTGGCAAGACCGCCGGCAAAGGTGACGGCATGTCCCTCAGAGATGCCCACGTCAAATGTGCGCTCAGGTATCGCCATCTGCATCATGTTGACCGAGGTGCCCGAGGGCATAGCAGCGGTGATAGACACGATTTTATCGTTTTCGCGTGCGAGTTTCACGAGTGTGCGTCCAAATATTTCCTGATATTTCATGGGGTCACGCTCGGGATGAGGACTCTTGACGCGCTCACCGGTAAACTCGTTGAATTTACCCGGGGCATGCCATGTCGAGGGGTCTTTTTCAGCCGGGGCATAGCCTTTTCCCTTGACTGTGCGCAGGTGCAGGATGCGGGGCCCTTGCATATCTTTTATATCGCGGAGCACTCTGATGATGCGCTGCAGATCATGGCCGTCAAAAGGCCCGAAATAGCGTATGTTGAGACCCTCGAATATATTCTGTTCATGGGTGATGAGTGACTTGAGCGAGTTGTTAAACCGCAATATCGATCCACGCGAGTTCTCGCTCACGAGTTTCATCTTTTTCAGTGCCTTGTAGGCTTTATACCTTAGAGTGTTATAGCTCTTGGAGGTGGTGATGTGGGCGAGATAGGAGTTGAGTGACCCCACATTGTGGTCAATCGACATGTCGTTGTCGTTGAGGATGATAAGCAGGTTGTTGGGGGTATTGGCGGCATTGTTGATGCCCTCGAATGCCAGTCCGCCGCTTATGGCTGCGTCACCTATCACCGCAACGACATTGCGGGGGTTGTCACCATCGATGAGCTGTGATGCCACCGACATGCCCAGCGCAGCCGATATGGAGTTGGAGGCGTGCCCGGCTGTGAATGTGTCATATTCGCTTTCGGCGGGATTGGGAAAACCGCTGAGGCCGCCAAACTGGCGTATTGTGTTGAAGATTTTGGCTCTTCCGGTGAGCAGCTTGTGCCCATAGGCTTGATGCCCCACATCCCACACAATGCGGTCGCGTGGAGTGTCAAAGACATAATGCAGAGCCACAGTGAGCTCAATCGCCCCCATACTTGATGCAAAGTGGCCGGGATGGCTCGAGAGTTCATGGATGAGAAATCGGCGCATCTCGTCACACAGCTCGGTGAGCTGAGTGATGGTAAACGACCGTATATCGGCAGGAGAATCTATCTTCTCAAGCAGGGGGAATGAAAACCCCTTGTCATTTAGAGCTTTCTTTTCCATTTTTGCGGATATATTTTTTATATAGAGGGACCCACACCACTATCCCCGAGGCCACGATGATAAATACTGTGTAAAGGTTAACCGGTCGCGACGCAATCACGAGGTAGCACAATATCAGCCAAAGTGCAAGGATAAAGATAAAACGTATAATCTGTGAGCCCGTCATGGTAATTTAGCGTGATGTAGTTAATTGGCGAAGTCAACCGATACGCCCAGCTGAAACTTGCGGGGGTTGAGCGGGTAGTGGGGCATCGAAAAATAGTTTTTGGAGAATAGCCCCTGGTTGACGTGGGAAAACATTATGTAAAATCTCGCTTTCTTGAGCTTCATGTTGATATAGAAGTTCATGAAAGGATAATTGCCTACTTTTGCTTCATTCTGGTTGTAGAATGCCATTGTGGCCGGTTGGTAGCTCACTCCCCTGTAGCTTGTGTAGTAGTCACAGTCGATACCGGTCTGGACATCAAGTACACGGGCGAGCTTGAAATGGATATAGAGGTTGGAATACCATGCAAAAGCCGGTAGCGGTATCACCTTGTCGTCGCTTGTTGCCTGATAGGTGACACGGTTGTTCCAGTGGAGTATGCCCAGATGCAGGTCTTGTGAAGCTGAGGCTGAAAACACCTGAACGCTGCCGCTGTTCTGTCGCGGAAGGCAGTCGGCATCAAAGTAGATGTGATTGGAGAGGTTTTCAAAAACTACCTCAACATGGGTGCCGGTGCGGGGCACGAGTATGCGACCGCCCACTCTGAAACGCTGTTCCTTGCCAAAGTCATTGTCCCATATAAAATGGTTGGATACATAATGCTTCATCAGCAGGGGAGCCTCCTCATTGGTAAATCGACCGAAGGCTGTGACACCGATGCTGTCGCCAAAGAGCGGGATGCGGGTGTTGACACTGCCATCGGCATATACATCACCGGCTACCGGCCCCACTACTCCCAGTCGGGCAGTTGCGTTATATGTGAGTATGCGGCCACGTTGCTTGGTGAGCTGGGCCCCCACATAGAGCAGATTTTCGGTATAGTCGGGCTGGATGTTGATGTCGGCGTAAGGGTAGGGTGTCAGTGTCGAGCCGCTTTCGGGGCGGGTGTAGGGCATGAGATGATATTTGCGTATCTCGTAGGTGGCATAGGCCGCCAGTCCAAATTTTGCAAGCTTGTGAAAACCCTCTATCATCGACACGCCCAGGGTGTTGGAGAGCGACCAGTAGTTGGTCTCATCGTGGGTGCCGTCGAGCGACAGATAGCGGTTGCTCCAAAATGCTTCACCCTGTGTTAGATTGGTGTTGGTGAAGCGATGCTTGCCGTCGCGGTAGTTGAGGGTGTAGATAAAGTTGGACACCGGGATGTAGGTGCGCTTTATTGTAGAGTCGTTTATATCCTCCTCGTGCCAGTAACCCACCTTGTAGCGGTTGTTGATCCACAGGTTGGTGCCCTTGAGGCGAGTGCGGGCGGCATCGAGACGGGTGGGGATTGATTTGGGGTTGATTGAGGATGTACCTCCCTGCAGCTCAGCCGGGTCGGTGATGTAGAGGTCGTCGGTAATACCGCCGTTGTCCATCCCTAAATTGTTGTAGTGATAGAAAAACGCCTGCATTTCATATCGGTCACCCATGTAGCTGCCTGATACGCCCCATGTCAAGTCTTTGGCCGCCTGGTAGTTGTAGCTGCCCTTGGAGTAGATGTAATCGAGCAGTCCACCCACCTGCCATCGCTTGGTGGCGTTGCCGCTGAAGATAGCTTTGAGGCGGTCTTGCCCGTTTTCCCTTCCTCCGCCAAAGTTGTAGCTCAGCAGCGTCATGGGGATGCGGGTGTTGTAAAATTTCTGGGTGTTGAATGATGGCAGCCAGTGGGATAGAGCATCGCGGAAATAAAAGTCGCTCGGTCTCTCACGGTCCATGAATATCATATTGAGGCCCGGAGATGCAGTGTTGCCTGTCGTAGCATAGGCATCGGAGACTGCCGACGGGATGGCTTGCTGATAGTAGTTATATAATAATGTGTCGATGGTCGACTCTTCATGCAGCCCGAGAGGGGCTATCGGTTTCCAGGCTGTGGCGATCTGCTTGATGTTGCCGGCGGCTCCGGTGTGGGTGTGGTCATGCCCCGACGAGGCTGAGCGGCTCCCCGACGAGGCTGAGCTGCTGCCACGGCTTGACTGGGCTGTCACAGCCAAAACGGCTGTGATGCATGCCACTATCATCAATATACGTTTATTAATCATTACAGCCTGCAAATATAATGAAAAGTTTTCAGTTGAGTGCCTGTTCAGTAAAAAGCTTGATTATATAATACCTATAAGCTCGTTGATGTCGCTCACACCGTGACGCTTGCAATAGTCTTCAATATAATCGATAATCTTCATGGTCACCGAGGGGTCGACAAAATTGGCTGTGCCTACCTCGACGGCAGTGGCGCCTGCAAGGATAAACTCCATCGCGTCACGACCATCCATGATGCCTCCGAGACCTATCACGGGGATATTTACTGCATGTGCTACCTGCCACACCATCCTCACGGCGACAGGGCGCACTGCCGGCCCCGAGAGCCCTCCCGTGATAGTCGACAGCATGGGGCGCTGACGCTCAACATCGATGGCCATGCCCATGAGGGTGTTGATGAGAGATACCGAGTCGGCACCCTCGGCTTCCACCGCCTTTGCGATATCGGTGATTGATGTGACGTTGGGTGAAAGCTTGATGATGAGTGTGCGATCCCAGGCCTTGCGCATTGCGCGTGTCACCTCGGCGGCTCCCTCACAGGTTGTGCCAAATGCCATGCCACCATGCTTGACATTGGGACATGAGATATTTACCTCGATGGCAGCTATCTTGTCAAGCGATGAAAGCTTCTCAGCTACCTTTACATAATCATCGATAGACTTGCCCGAGACATTGACAAGCAGTTTGGAGTCATATCCCTTGATTTCGGGATAAATATTGTCGATGAAATAGTCGACACCCTTGTTTTGCAGGCCCACCGCATTCAACATTCCGGCCGGAGTCTCGGCCATGCGGGGATAGTCGTTGCCCTCGCGGTGCTCGAGCGTTGTGCCTTTTACAATGTATCCGCCGAGACGGTTGATGTCGATAAATGGGGTAAACTCTTTTCCGTATCCAAATGTCCCTGATGCAGTCATCACAGGGTTGTTAAGCTCCATTGAGCCTATTTTCACACCTAAATTCACCATGTCAAGTCATTGATGTTAAATACAGGGCCCTCGGTGCATACACACACATTGCCCTTAACCGTCTTTTCCACACAACACAGGCAGGCACCGAGGCCACACGCCATCATATTCTCGAGTGATACCTCGCAGGGTATTTTTTTATCCCTGGCCACGCGGGCCACAGCTTTCATCATCGGGGCCGGGCCACAGCAATAGATGCTGTCAATCTTTTCATCAAGCACCGGATGGGTGGTGACAACGCCATGGTGTCCCATAGAGCCGTCATCGGTGCACTGATGCACAGGGCCTATCTGAGCAAACTCCTCAGCCATCGCTATCTCCGAGGCCGAGCGAGAGCCTAATAAAAATTCAGGGCTGGCACCGGCCTCCTTGAGCTTGCGGCCAAGATAGAGCAGCGGAGCCACGCCCACGCCGCCACCTATGAGCATCAGGCGGCCATTGTCGGTGAGATTGAATCCGTTGCCAAGAGGGAGGAGCAAGTTCAGGCTTTCACCCGCCTCACGGCCGGTAATCCACTCGGTGCCACGGCCGGCGCGGCGTACAAGAAGCCACAGCTCACCATCGGCTGTGACGTTGCACACTGAGATGGGGCGTCGCAACATCACTCCGGGTGTCTCAATTGCGACTTGAACAAACTGTCCCGGGACTATATCGTCAAGCCGGCAGCCGTAGGCCTTCAATTTGAGCAGGTGGCTGCTGCTGTTGACGGCCTCGTTGCTTGTAATAAGAAAATCTTGAAGTCGTTTCATGTCGGTAGAAAAAAATCGACACAAAGTTAACACTTCGTGCCGACATTAACAAATATTGCTCCTGTGGTATTTTTTCGGTGCCGGTCATCCCGACGACACTGAAGCTCCATTTTAGGAGTGCAGAAAATATAGAAAGATTGTTTTTTCAACCATCTTTCCAATATTACTTACATCTGTTGGGCGGGCGGGGACGCGATATAACCGAGCTGTCTTAGCCTGGTTAAAAATCCCGACAGTGCCTGTCCTCGCAAGCTGCAGCGGTAATAATGGATGAGTGTGGGCAGGTCTTCTGACTCGTTTCAGCTTTTGCCTCTCGGCCTTCCCAAGCCTTGACACGGGCTCAGTGGCAGAAGGAGAGAGTGTGGGGTGGAGGCAAGCTATTTTGTTGAAACTCACAGCAGCGGGACTGTTCAGGATTTTCACCTGATTCCCTATTAAGCGCGGCTCTGTCACCTGTGGGGTGATGGAGCATAGCACCCTTCTCGCCACAAAGATATGAAAAACTTTTTTTTTGTGCAAAATAAAAGTTTGGTACATAGAAATTAAGATTCAAGAACGAAGTGCAAAACTTACGACTGAATAGCCCCCAAAAGCCCCCAAATACACGCCTCTCAGTGAGCTTATACAATAATTATATATAGGGCAGCGTTATTGTGGATAATATATTTTTTTGAAGATTAGAATATTTGACTTAATTTTGCAGCATGAAAAAGTATTTATTAGTTATTGCTTTGCTTGCCTCCTCACTTGTGGCAAGTGCTGAATCATATAATTTTGATGATTTCACCAAGGCGGTGATATCTGCCTACAAGGGTACAGAAAAAGCTGTGCTCCCCGACCCTAAGAAAAAGCTCGACCGCGAGCAGAAATTTTCTTATCCTCCGGGCCGTATGCATCTGCCCGTAAGAGTTGTTGTAAACAAGCGAAAGACTACCGTCAATGTCATGACTGTCTTTGGTGACACTCTCGACACCTATCGTGTGTGCGCCTCCCGTAATATGGGGCAAAAAAAGACTGCCGACGACTGCCGTACACCCGAGGGCAACTTTGGCATCATCGGCATCTACGAGTCTTCAACCTGGCGCTATAAAGGCACAGGCTCGTTCTGTTATGGCCCTTATTTTGTGTCGGTGCTCACCCCCGGCTTCTACGGTATCGGTATGCACGGCACCAATGCTCCCGGTTCAATCCCCGGCCGTCACTCCCATGGTTGCATGCGATTGCTCAATGAAAACGCAATACGCCTCAAAGGCTGGCTCAATAAAGACAGCCGCATCATCGTCCTTTCTGACGACCCCAAGGAGGAAGCTATCCAGATAGCCAAGGTGCATCGCACCTATATCCCCGGCCGCAAGGGTAAAGGCGCTGTATCGGCCGAGGCTATAGCAAAATATGAAAAAGAGCAGGCAGCGGCCAAGGCTGCCGACCAAAAGGCTCGCGAAGAAAAGAGGAAAGCTCAAGCCGCAGCTGCAGCTGCTCAGCCCAAGGCCGCGCCCGCAGCAGCCGAGGCTCCCAAAGCTGCCGAGAAGCCCAAGGCAACTGAGACCACCCCTGCCAAGGCCGACTCTAAGGCTGAAGCCAAGAAACCTGAAGCCAAGAAACCTGAAGCCAAGAAACCTGAAGCTAAGAAACCTGAAGCCAAAACTCACGAGGCTCCCAAGCACGAGACTAAAAAAACCGAGCCCAAGCCCGAGGCTTAAGGTTTAAAACAGTAAAACATATTCGCCACATCCCTCGGCCCTACTCCCGGGCGTTGATGGATGTGGCGATTTTTTGTGCAAAAAAATATGTGTAAATATGCACAGTTTTAATAATTTGGATTATTTTTGCATCATGAAACGCATCTTTATACTTATTCTCTTGCTGTTGCCCATAACCATCTCAGCAATAGCCACTGAAATAAACGACTCAATAGATATCATCCTTCAATCCAAGCTCTATGATATCGACCCCAAGATATCACTTGAAATCAATAAGAAGCTGAAAAATGCCAATGATAAAATGGTAAAGGAGACTGCTGATGCAGCCCCGGTACACATTGTGATTAATAAGCGTCAGAGAAAGCTTTACCTGATAACTCTTGCCGGTGACACCATCGCCAGCTACCCGGTGTGCGCCTCGCGCAACATCGGCCAGAAACAACGTACCGGCGATTGCCGCACCCCCGAGGGGATGTTTGGCGTCACCGGCATTTACCCATCAAGCAATTGGCGCTATCAGGGTACAGGTAGCTTCTGTTACGGCCCTTATTTTATCAGGGTGCGCATCCCCGGTGTCTCGGGCATCGGTATCCATGGCACCAACGCTCCGTCATCGGTGCCGGGACGTCATTCCCACGGTTGCATACGCATGCACAATGAAGATATTAAAAAGGTGAAAAGCATGGTCAACAATAAGTCTCGCATCATTATCCTCAGTGACAATCCCACGGTTGAGGCACGTCAGATTGCTGAGCTGCGCGAGACATTCAAAGACCCCGGCTCGCTGTTGCTGAAGCCCGATCGTCTGGCCCGCTGAAGATATTCCCATAAAAGAAATGCTCTTAACCGAGCATTTCTTTTATAGTAGGGATGGCCGATAGGTTGCTTTGGTCGGGCGTGCATGGCACCACCGAGATGTAGTTGCGTTTCAGCCAATATTCGTCAGTGTCATCGGCATCAGGCTCCATATTCTGGAAGCGGCCGGAGAGAAGATAAAACTTTTGTTTCATCGGGTCGAAGTATTCTTCATATTCATCGCTCCAGCATCCACGGGCAGCTCTCACCACCTTGATACCCTCGGGGGTGCATTTAGCCGGGATGTTGACATTGAGGCACACATCCTGAGGCAGGCCGTTGGCAAAAGTCTTTTCGCATATACGGCGTATGAAGCTACGGCCCCCGTCAAAATCGGCATCAGGGTTGTGGGAAAGCAATGAGAACGCCACCGAGGGAATGCCGGCCATGCAGGTTTCAAATGCAGCCCCCATTGTGCCCGAATAGATAGCGCAGTTTCCGGCATTGGAGCCATGGTTGATGCCCGACAACATGAAGTCGGGACGACGCGGGAGGATAGTGTGAAGGGCAAGTTTCACGCAGTCGACGGGAGTGCCGTTGATGCCAAATATCTTAGCTCCCTTGTAGTCATCATGCTGATGTATTCTCAACATCTTGCTCACTGAGATTGCCGATGATTGGCCCGAGTGTTGCTCCATCGGGGCTGATACATAGATGTCGGCCATGTCGGCGACGATGTCGATAAGGGTGTGGATCCCTTTGGAGGTGACACCATCGTCATTGCTTATGAGTATTAACGGTTTAGCCATTGTGAAAAGGTGGTTTAAAAAGATTTATCTGCAAATTTACAAAAAATAATCCAACTGAGAGTCTGTCACACGAGAAATGCCAACTAAGTGTAACTACCTTGCCATCGCATATCATGGGGGCTTTTTGCCAATCAACACGGCTCCTTGGCTACGGTCACGCGCCCTCGATTCACAACAAAATTCACTCCATGATATGCAACCTTATCGTTAACAATTCTTGTGAGATTGGCTCTGAGTCTCATCCGAGGCACGCGGTGGTGATATTTGGCCGTGAAGTTTTTTTGATTATAATGTGAAAAAGTTGTATTTTTGCAGAAAAATTTACAATACTTGAATCTACGCAGTATATGAGCAAGAAATTCAACCGTTACAATAACTTCAATCTGTCTCAGATAAACAAGGATGTACTCAGTCGCTGGAACGAGGAAAGCCTGTTTGAACAATCTATAAAATTGCGTGAAGGCTGCCCTTCATTTGTGTTTTATGAGGGTCCCCCTTCGGCCAACGGCATGCCCGGCATCCACCATGTGATGGCCCGTACAATCAAAGATATTTTCTGTCGTTACAAGACCATGAAGGGCTATAGCGTAAAGCGCAAGGCCGGTTGGGATACCCACGGCCTCCCCGTGGAGCTTGGTGTTGAGAAAAACCTGGGCATTACCAAGGAGGACATCGGAAAGAAGATTTCGGTTGACGAATATAACGCCGCTTGCCGCAAGGAGGTGATGAAATATACCAAGGAGTGGACCGACCTTACCCACAAGATGGGTTATTGGGTCGACCTCGACAATCCTTATATCACCTATGACAACCGCTATATCGAGACCTGCTGGTGGCTGCTCAAGCAGCTCTATGACAAGGGCTATCTCTACAAGGGTTACACTATCCAGCCCTATTCACCGGCGGCAGGTACCGGCCTCAGCACCCATGAGCTCAACCAGCCTGGTTGCTACCGTGATGTAAAGGATACGACCTGTATCGCCGAGTTCCCCGTCAAAAATCCCACCGAGGCAATGAAAGGATGGGGCAACCCCTATTTTCTCGCTTGGACAACTACCCCCTGGACACTCCCTTCCAACACTGCTCTTACCGTGGGCGCCAATATCGATTATGATATAGTGCGCACCTACAATCCCTATTCAGGCAACCCCATCACCGTTGTGGTGGCTCATGACCTTGTGCCATCACTCTTCAATGCCAAGGCCAAGGACCTCAAGCTTGATGAATACAACAAGGGTGACAAGCTCATCCCCTACGAAATTGTAGGCTCGATGAAAGGCTCTGACCTCGTGGGCATGGAATATGAGCAGCTCATGCCGTGGATGAATCCCGGCGAGGGTGCCTTCCGTGTAATTGCAGGTGACTTTGTTACCACTACCGAGGGTACAGGTATCGTGCACACCGCCGCCACTTTTGGTGCCGACGACAACAAGGTGTCGCGTGCCAACGGTATCCCCCCCATGCTACTCGTTGACAAGGATGGCAATCAACGCCCCATGGTCGACCTCTCAGGCCGCTTCTATCTTCTCGCCGACCTCGATCCCGAATGGGTCAAGGCCAATGTTAATGTAGAGGCCTATAAGCCCTGGGAGGGAAAATATGTCAAGAATGCTTTTGACTCTCAGAAAGGGGAGAAAGATGAGACCCTTGACCTCGAGCTGGTGATGATGCTTAAGCAGCAAGACCTCCTCTTTAAGAGCGAAAAGCATGTGCACAGCTATCCCCACTGCTGGCGCACCGACAAGCCCGTGCTCTATTACCCGCTCGACAGCTGGTTTATCCGCACCACCGAGGCCCGCGAGCGCATGATGGAGCTCAACGAGACCATCAAGTGGAAACCCGCATCGACCGGTACCGGCCGCTTTGGCAAGTGGCTCGAGAATCTTCAGGACTGGAACCTCTCGCGCAGCCGCTACTGGGGCACTCCGCTCCCGATATGGCGCACCGAGGATGGCCTTGAAGAAATATGCATCGACAGTGTTGAGACACTCTATAATGAAATAGAGAAGTCAGTGGCTGCCGGCATTATGAGTGAAAATCCATATAAGGCCAAGGGATTTATGCCCGGCGATTACTCTCAGGAAAATTATGAGAAAATCGACCTCCACCGTCCCTACGTAGACGACATTATACTCGTTTCACCCTCGGGTCACCCCATGAAACGCGAGCTTGACCTCATCGACGTGTGGTTTGATTCCGGCTCGATGCCTTATGCTCAGATACACTATCCCTTTGAAAACAAAGAGGCATTTGACAATGGCTCGCTCTATCCCTCCGATTTCATTGCCGAGGGCGTTGACCAGACACGCGGATGGTTCTTCACCCTCCATGCTATCGCGACCATGGTGTTTGACTCAGTTGCCTATAAGACTGTGATTTCCAATGGTCTTGTCCTCGACAAGGATGGCAATAAGATGTCAAAGAGACTTGGAAATGCTGTAAATCCCTTTGAGTCAATTGAGAAATATGGTTCCGACCCCTTGCGCTGGTACATGATTTCCAACTCTTCACCATGGGACAACCTGAAATATGACCCCGAGGGTGTGGCCGAGGTGTCACGCAAACTGTTTGCGACGCTCCACAACACCTATTCATTCTTTGCGCTCTATGCCAACCTCGATGATATCGACTATAACAATCTCATCCCCGTTGAGGAGCGTCCCGAGTTTGACCGCTGGATAATCTCGTTGCTCAACACTCTTATTAAAGATGTGGAGGAGGCTCTTGACGATTATGAGCCTACCAAGGCCACCCGTGCTATCAACGACTTTGTCAACGACAACCTCTCCAACTGGTATGTGCGTCTCAACCGTTCACGCTTCTGGTCGGGTGAAGTCACCAAGGATAAGATCTCGGCTTTCCAGACACTCTATACATGTCTCAAGACGGTGGCCCTGCTCATGGCTCCCGTGTCACCGTTCTTTGCCGACCGCCTCTACCTCGACCTCACAGCCGTAGCCGAGGGTGGAGACACATCGGTGCATCTCGCCGACTATCCTGTGGCCGACCCCTCTCTTATCGATACTGAGCTTGAACGTCGCATGCACATCGCCCAGGTCATCACCTCGATGGTGCTCGCCCTGCGCCGCAAGGTCAACATCAAGGTGCGTCAGCCGCTGTCGACACTCATGATACCTGTAGTTGACGACAAGCAGCGTGCCGATATTGATGCAATCAAGGATATTGTGCTTGGCGAGACCAATGTCAAGTCAATCAAATATGTCGATGCTGAGTCAGGCGTGCTTGTCAAGCGCGTCAAGCCCGATTTCAAGAAACTTGGCCCGAAATATGGCAAGCTCATGAAGAGTGTGGCCGGTGCAGTGCAGCAGCTCAGTCAGGCTCAGATTATCGAGCTTGAGAAAAACGGCAACATCAGCCTCACAATCAATGAGTCACCTGTAGTCATTGAAGCTGCCGACGTCGAGATTATCTCAGAAGATATCCCCGGCTGGACTGTAGCCAATGAGGGTAACATCACTGTGGCTCTTGATATTAACGTCACTCCCGAGTTGCGTCGTGAGGGTATCGCCCGCGAGATTATCAATCGTGTGCAGAATATCCGCAAGGCCCGTGACTTTGAGATTACCGACAAGATTGCCCTCACCTTTGCCCGTAACGAGGCTACCGATGAGGCCATCGAGCAGTACAAGGAATTCATTTCACAGCCGGTGCTCGCCGAGAAGCTTGCATTTGGCGATGTGAAAGAGGGTGACACTGATGTTGAGCTTCTCACAATCGATGAGATTACACTCCCGGTTGCAATATCTAAAATTTGATTTTTCAAATCCATATTAATATAAAACAACATAGACCATGGCAACCAGCACCCGCTATTCTGATGAAAAACTGAAAATGTTCAAGGAGCTCATTCTTGCCAAGCTCGAGAAGGCTCAGGCCGACTATGAGCTCCTGTGTGCCAATGTGACCAACACCGACGGTAATGACATTGCCGACACAAGCCCCACATTCAAGGTGCTTGAAGAAGGCGCGACTACATTATCCAAGGAGGAGGCCGGCCACCTTGCCCAGCGTCAGCTGAAGTTTATCCAGCATCTCAAGGCTGCGCTTGTGAGAATTGAAAACAAGACCTACGGTATCTGTCGAGAGACCGGAGAATTGATTCCTGAGGAGAGGCTCAAGGCTGTGCCCCACGCCACCCTCAGCGTGGCCGGTAAAAACGCGGTCGCATCACGCAAGCGATAGTCTCAACTGTAATAGGGGCAGCTCTCATCATTGATCTGCCCCTACCTTTTTAACCATAATTTATGTCACAATCATGAAGATTTCCAAAGGCTTAGTTGCCACACTCATAATCATCGGTGTTGTCATCATCGACCAAGTGATAAAGATATGGGTCAAGACTCATTTTTATCTTGGACAGTCCTATGAGATTGCTTCATGGTTTAAGCTTGTATTTGTCGAGAATAATGGCATGGCATTCGGCATGGAGCTTGGCAGTAAGTTTGCCTTGACTCTATTTCGTGTCATTGCCGTGGCTGCAATCGTGTGGTATATAGCCCGTATACGCAACCGTCGGGAGACCTCGATGGGATACATGGTGTGCTGGGCGCTGATAGCTGCCGGCGCTGCCGGCAATATCATCGATTGCCTCTTCTACGGCCAGATTTTCAACAACCCGGCTCCCCCGGCTATAGCGTCAATCTTCCCTGCCGATGGAGGGTATGCTCCATTGTTCATGGGCAAGGTGGTGGATATGTTTTATTTCCCGCTGTTTAGCTTCTATTGGCCCGAGTGGATGCCAATTGTGGGTGGTGATTATTTCCTGTTTTTTCAGCCGGTGTTTAACTTTGCCGATGCTGCTATCTCTGTCGGTATCATTGCCTTGCTGCTGTTTTATTCACGTCATTTCGTGACATGGAGCGAGGCTCCCGTTGAGGCCGTTGATACCCCCCATGAAGAGACTCAATCCTCTCAGTCATAAAATTGTATTACTCATTATGAATATCGGTAGATTGCATTCGGGTAGAGTAGTTGTATTGTCGGTTTTATCGTTGCTGATGATAGGGTGCAGCCGTGTCCCTTCGGGGGTGATACCGCCCGGAGATATGGCTCAACTTCTTGCCGACATCCATGAGGGCGAAGGGGTGGTTGAGTCGGAGAGGCAGACGTTTGCCTCTGATTCAATGCGCCGGTTGCTGCGTGAGTCAATTTACCGCAAGCATGATGTCACAGCCGAGCAGGTCGACTCATCGATGATGTGGTATGGTAAAAATATTGAGAAATATATGGAGGTGTATGACGAGGTTATTGAGATACTCGATAAGCGTCTTGCCGATGCCAATTCAAATACCTCGCGCCCTGCTCAGGGAGGCGGTGGCTATCAGTCAGTGTCGCTCGAGGGTGACTCCATCGATGTGTGGACTCAACTCCACTACCGCCGTTTTTATAACCTTGGAGGTAATAATTTCATCACCTACCGCATGACCAAAGACCGCAACTGGCAGTCGGGCGACAGTTATACTCTCAACTTTAAGTCGGTCAACACCCATCGTCCGGTGGATGTAGGTATCCTGGTGGAGTATAACGACGGCACATCAGGCTACACCCATCGTCAATTCTCACAAAATGGATGGAATGACCTGAAAATGACTGTCTCCCCTGATAAGGAAGCGAGCACAATGGCTGTGGTGATTTCCTATGAACCGGGAAAAAATGAAGTGGCCTACATTGACTCGATATCACTTATAAGGCGACACAGCCGCAATACCGTGAGACGTCCTGTCGAAGAGTCCACCCCCGATAGTGTGAAGGATAAAGGCCGTAACACCAACGATTGACCTCGCCATGAGATATTATGCGCCAATAGTTATTAAAGACTGCTCGGCCACCTATGATTGCCTGGTGACAGTTGATGAGGATGGCACGATTGATGTCTCTCCATTTGTGTGCGAGACCCCTGCCACCCGAGCTCTTGACGGGGTAGTGGTTATCACCGGCGAGAAGGGGTATAACCTGCCGATGAGAGACCCGGGAGAAGATCTCGAGAGATATGCCTCGCGCATTATCAGTCATGAGTCGCAACGGGCTATGATGACCGACCCCTCAGATGGGATAATTAAGGCTTTTCATGTTAATTTTTCAGTAAATGAACTTTTTTGAAAGAAAAATTATTATATTTGCTAAACATAAACCCATTAAATTAACCTGAATGAAAATCGAACACAAATCATTAACTACAAGCAAAGGCGTGGCTGATGTGTATAAGCTCACCAATGCTTCAGGCGCCTCGGTGGTGCTTTCGTCGATAGGTGCCGGGATTGTTGAGGTAAATGTGCCTGATGCCCATAACGCAATATCCAATGTTGCTCTCGGGTATAAGAACCTTGAGGATTATCTATATGATGGTCCCTGTATGGGAAAGACACCGGGGCGTTATGCCAATCGTATTGGCCGTGGCCGCTTTACAATCGACGGCGTTGACTATCAGCTCGCTATAAATAACGGTCCCAATGCCCTCCATGGTGGCCCCGAGGGTTTCCAAAATAAATTGTGGAAATCGGGTATTGTGGGTAATAACGTGGTGTTTAAGATTACAAGTCCTGACGGTGACGAGCATTACCCCGGCAATCTCGCTGTCGAGGTGGAATACACCTGGAGCGAGGATAATGTGCTGACGGTGAAATATCATGCCACTGTCGATAAGGCTACCGTTGTCAATCTCACCAACCACAGCTATTGGAACCTCAACGGCGAGGGTGTGGGTGATGCCATGGCCCAGATGCTGACACTCGATGCCGATTATTATCTCGTGACTGATCCCGACCTGTGTCCCACAGGTGAGATTGCACCTGTAGGGTCCACACCTATGGATTTCAGAAAAGAAAAGAGTCCGGCCGTTGACCTGCACAAGGATTTTCCGGCATTGAAATATGGTAAAGGTTTTGACAACTGCTGGCTCATAAACAATGCCGGCGGGGGCAAGCTGCTCAAGGCGGCCTCGCTGAGGAGCATTACCTCAGGACGCCGACTGACTGTCTACACCAATCAGCCCGCCGTTCAGGTATATACCGGCAACTGGCTCAAAGGGTCACCCATGAGCACTTCGGGCAAGGAGTATGACGACTATTCAGGCGTGGCCATTGAGTGCCAAGGCTGTCCCGATGCTCCCAACAAGCCCAATTTCCCATCTCAGCTTCTGCGCCCCGGCGAGGTATATGACCGCACAATTGTGTTCTCATTCACGGCCGAAGGGGAAATGTAGACGTTATCTACTCTTCTCTAAATATAATAAATGGACATCGCATTGCGATGTCCATTTTTGCTTAGAAAGTAATAGGATTTAAACAGTTTCTTATAGCCTGTTTAGCAATCGCCCTTTTATTTTCTGCCACAGCGTGGGCTTGAGCAATGGCGATAACACCTCGGCTGTGTATCGCGCCGAATGTGCATATATTTCAGCTTGATTATCAAGCCAGCCCTCAAAAATGTGTTTGCGCCCATAGTTGCTGTCGCAGGCTATGAAATATTTTCTTAGATTTGATTTGAGGATCTTTTCTGATGTATATTCCGAGAAGTCAAATGACATGTTTTTTTTCGCTGCAAACTCTTTGAGCCACTCGGTGGGATAATACATGAACGGGCCTAAGCCATAAGCCACGGTCGAGGGTGATAGGCATGTCTCGATGTAGGTTGTTTCTGAGCCTATAGCCTTGGTGATGATGGGTTGCCCGTAATTAAAATAAGGTGTGCGCTCCATTATATATGACTTTTGCCGGGAGTTTCCAAAGAGCAGGTTGTGACCTGTCGAGCCGGCAATCGATGCTACTATCGGTGCGCTGTCAATTGTGGTTATCAATTGTGAAAGTGTCAACGTCTCGGGGCTTATCACGCTAAAGCCGTTAGAAGCAAAAAAAGTGTCAAGCATATTGATGCCTATCTCAAACCTCGACGATTTTGGCAGATTGGAGCGTGTCAGGAATATAGGATTTCCGCCTGTTACTGATTTTCCTTCAGTCTTTGCTAAGGCTGCTTTCTTCACAGCCTTGATCAGGTCGATGTATTCGGTGCTGTAGATGAAGGGGAAACTCAGTCCAAGCTCGGGAATGACAACTTCATTGCAGGCGACAGGTTTCTTCTGTATCTCCACTCGGTCGGCGATACCCAATAATTCAAAAAACTCCAGATAATTATCGGTGATTGAATCAGGCCCATCCTCGGTGGCAAAAAAAAGATATTTGTCAAATGTCCTGTCAATGAGCACATACCACAATCGTGAAGTGGAATTAAGCAGGAAATGCCCCCACTTTGACTGGAAATAACCGCAGTACATCACCCGCTCTCTCGATTTTACCCCTGAAGTCTCGGAGATGTCGACACACAGGTCGCAGTCTTCTACAATCCGTTCAGGCGTGGGATTTTCGCTTGCGTCGGCAATAAATCCTCGCGGGGTCAGTGTTACATTTTTCAACGCCTTGACTTTGTAGCCATCATTATCATCCTTCAATGGCCTACATTCAATTGAGGCGTATTGATGCTTTAATCCCAGCCCTTTGAGATGGGGTAGAAAATCGGTGTTTAATGTACACTTATTATTTTCCATTGCGGTTTTTTCGTGGTGCTTTTGGTTAAAATGAAGATTGCGAGATAGTATACCGCAACCACAGCCAGTGACCATCCTGCAACTTGTGGGTCACTAAACCCTATAAGGTCAAGAAGTAGGGTAGAGGCAATAAGCAGCAGTGCCGGATACACCACCCACCGCCGTGTTGCCACCCTTGATGGCGATGGCGGGCATTTGACCATCACTCTGTCACCCGGTTTCACATCACCCAAGGATGTCATAAGAGCTTTCACCGTGGTGCCATAGGGGCGGGTGACACAAGCATCAGCTATGGCACATCCGTCACATTTAGGCTCATCCCTGAGTGTGACGGTGGCATATTGGCCATCGATTGACTCTACGGTAGCGCTATATGTATTGATTGGCTTAGACATTTTAGTGCAAAGATAGTGATTAGAAAGGAGCCGGTGAAATATTTAACAAAAATTGGAGAATTAAACTTTGCCAAATCCAATTTGTGGCATTAAATTTGTAGTATTAAAAATAATAATATTTCTAAAAACCAATTATTAAAAATCTATTATGGCTAAATTTATTTGTACAGTATGCGGCTATGTTCACGAAGGTGATGCTGCTCCCGAGTTTTGCCCCCAGTGTAAAGTTCCTGCAAGCAAGTTCAAGGAGCTTCTTGATGAGGAGATGCAGTTCGTTACCGAGCACGAGATTGGCGTTGCCAAGGGTTGTGACGACGAGATGATCGCCGACCTCACCGCCCACTTCAACGGCGAGTGCACCGAGGTAGGCATGTATCTTGCCATGTCTCGTCAGGCCGACCGCGAGGGCTATCCCGAAATCGCCGAGGCTTTCAAGCGCTATGCTTTGGAGGAGGCTGAGCACGCTTCTAAATTCGCCGAGCTCCTCGGCGAGTGTGTATGGGACACCAAGACCAACCTTGAAAAGCGCATGGCTGCTGAGGCCGGTGCCAACGCCGACAAGATGCGCATCGCCAAGCGCGCCAAAGAACTCAACCTCGACGCTATCCACGACACCGTGCATGAGATGGCCAAGGACGAGGCTCGCCACGGCCAGGGCTTCCAGGGTCTCTACAACCGCTTCTTCAAAAAGTAACAGGTAAATTCTTTAATTATTTTCGGGTCACTGTCACAATAAGGCAGTGACCCGTTTATTTTATGTTTGGGGCCGGCACCAAGGCTGACCTCTCTTAAACCTCTCTTACAAACCTCTCTTAAATTAACTAATATTATAAAACAGGCTTTTTTATTTGCCGAAAGGTTGCAGTATATTCATGATAAATGCTTAACTTTGCGGTAATAATAATTGTATAGGTTATGAAGACAATAATTGACGAGATAAAGGCTTCATCACCCGAGATGGGACCTATTGGTGTTTTTGACTCGGGTTACGGTGGCTTGACAATCTTGCGTGAGATACGCAAGGTGCTTCCCGAATATGACTATATTTATTTAGGCGATAATGCCCGAGCCCCCTACGGCCCGCGCTCGTTTGATGTCGTGTATCAGTTCACCCTTGAGGCCGTGAAGTATCTTTTCAGCCGTGGTTGCCACCTGGTAATTCTCGCATGTAACACCGCCTCGGCCAAGGCGTTGCGCACTATCCAGCAGAAATTTCTTCCAGAGCATGCTCCCGATCATCGAGTCCTTGGCGTGATACGTCCTACAGTCGAGCAGCTCGACAAGGTAACCCAAAATGGCAAGGTGGGCGTGCTTGGCACTACCGGTACAGTCAATTCCTATAGCTACTCCATGGAGATTTCCAAGCTCCATCCGCGTTTTCGCACCTATTCCGAGGCTTGCCCCATGTGGGTGCCTCTGGTAGAGAATAATGAGTTTGACAGCGATGGTGCCGATTACTTTGTTAAGAAATATATCGATCGTCTCTTTGCCCAAAGCACCGAGATTGATACCATAGTGCTTGCATGCACCCACTATCCCATCTTGCTGCCAAAGATTGAAAAAGAGGTGGCTGGCCGTGCCCGGGTGCTCACCCAGGGGCTCATTGTGGCCGAGAGTCTCAAGGATTATCTGCAGCGTCATCCCGAGATTGACAGCCATTGCTCCAAAGGTGGCACATGCACCTATCTCACTACTGAAAATCCTGAAAAGTTTACCGACCTTGCCGGGATATTCCTCAGTGAGCCTGTAGCTGTGAGCCACATAGAGATTTGATAAAGGGTATTTTAGGGCAGGTTCTTATTAATCACCCTATAAGTATCGGGTCTGCGTTGATTGTAACATTCAGCGCAGACTCTGTTTTTTGCGGACGTTTAATAAATTTTAAGACTTTGGGGTGCCGAAAAGCCTTTGATAAAGCGGCATGAAATGAAAAAAATGGTTAAATTTGTAGATTGATAATTACAGTGTCCAATTGCGGTGCTTCACGCCCGCTTGTTGGTGACTTGAATTGTTGAAATAAACTAAAAAACGATATAACCAGTTATGCGATTTAATGTCTCCAGTAAAGCCCTTTATAGCTTTGTTTCAGCTGTAAACAAGGTTATCAGCTCTAAAAACGCTCTTACCATCCTTAACAATTTCCTCTTTTCACTTAAAGGGAGCGTGTTGACTGTCACTGCCTGTGATTTGGAAAACTCTCTTGTGGGTCATCTCAATGTGATAGACGCCGAGGGTGAAGGCAAATTTTGTATAGATGCCAAGCGTCTTGTCGACCTCCTCAAGGAGATGCCTGAGCAGGGTGTTGTATTTGAGATTAACGATGAAAACCTCGCCGTTACAATCTCTTATGAAAGCGGACATTACAATCTAATAGCTATCAACGGAGATGAATATCCCTTTAATCCTGAGGAAAATCAGGCTGAGGATGGGGAAGACACCATCCGTTTCCGTGCCGAGGCCGCTGAGCTCCTTTCAGGTATAGACAGCACTCTCTTTGCTGTGGGTAGTGACGACCTGCGTCCTCAGATGATGGGTATCCTCTGCGACCTGCATGAAAATGATATCACGTTTGTCGCCACCGATACTCGCAAGCTCGTGAAATTTGTCAACAGCAATATCCATCCCGGTGCCACAGGTCGTTTCATCCTTCCCGTAAAGCCTGCCACAGTGCTGAAAAATGTGTTTACCAAGGAAGGCGCGATTGAGATTGTCTACACCCCCAAGAATGTTACTTTCACATCTGAAGCCTACACCTTCACCTGCTGTCTGATTAAGGGCAATTTTCCCGATTATAACCGTGTTATCCCCGCCAACAGCGCTTTCCAGGCCGAGGTTGACCGTAAATTGTTTGCCACAGCCGTGCGCCGTATCTCAGTCTTTGTCGAGGGTGGTAACCGCCTGGTTAAGTTTAAGTTCACGCCCGAGCATGTCGAGCTCCGTGCAAGTGACACCGGTATCTGTGCCAACGCTCGGGAAAGTCTTCCTTGCAGCTTCAACGGCACTCAGATTGTGATGGGATTCAGCGCTGAATATCTCCTTGAGATTTTCAACACCTTCACCTCCACTGATGTTGTCATAAAGCTTTCAGATCCCTCCAAGCCGGGTGTATTTGTGCCTGCCGAGGATCGTGAAGGCACCGAGCTGGTGATGCTCCTCATGCCCATGACTGTGACTGATTTTGACGACTGATTGTAACAACCGGATCTATTCCTGTTTCCTGATATGGCTTTACAATTAAAGAAACCGATAATATTCTTTGACCTCGAGACTACCGGTATTAACATTACCCATGACCGCATTGTGGAAATCTCCATCATAAAGATTATGTCCAACGGAGATGTCTCTGAGAAAACCCGTCGCATCAACCCCGGCATGCCTATCCCGGCCGAGGCTACCGCAGTACATCACATCACCGATGAGGATGTGGCTACATGCCCCACATTCAAGCAGGTGGCCAAGAGTCTTGCCGATATTTTCAAGGGTTGTGACATCGCGGGCTTTAACTCCAACCGCTTTGATATCCCCATGCTTGATGAAGAGTTTCACCGTGCCGGTGTTGACTTTGATTTCTCCAAAGCACGCTTTGTTGATGTCCAGACGATTTTCCACAAGAAAGAGCAGCGTAATCTGGTAGCTGCCTATCGCTTCTACTGTGACAAGGACCTCCTCGCTGCCCATTCGGCATCGGCCGACACCAGGGCAACCTATGAGGTGCTTCTGGCGCAGCTCGACCGTTATGAAGATCTTCCACGCGACATCGAGGGATTGTCAAAATTTTCCTCCCATCATGAGAATGTTGACCTGATGGGGCGCCTTGTGTGGAATGAAGACAAGACTAAGGAATTAATCAATTTTGGCAAATATAAAGGCAAGCCGGCCGAGGAGGTGTTGCTTAAAGACCCCGGATATTATAGCTGGATTCAGGGTGGCGACTTCACCGGTAACACCAAGCGTGCTTTCACCCGCATATATATGCGCACCAAATCAAGCGCACTCAAAAAAAGAGGTAGGGAAGAGCTTAATTAATTGATTTTGCAACAACCAAAGCTTTATAAAATTGCTTAGAGGAAAACATATCGTTTTAGGAATAACCGGTGGGATTGCGGCTTATAAAGCAGTGTCGCTGCTACGCCTCTTTGTCAAGGCCGGTGCCGAGGTGCAGGTGGTGATTACTCCGGCAGGAAAAGAATTTATCACACCGGTAACGCTCTCGGCTCTCAGTGGCAAACCCGTAATATGCGACTTTTTCAGCGCCAACACCGGCGAGTGGCATTCACATGTTGATATAGGCCTGTGGGCCGATGCTATGGTGATAGCTCCGGCGACAGCGTCAACTATCGGCAAAATGGCCAACGGGATTGCCGACAACATGCTTGTAACTACCTATCTTTCGGCCAAAGCGCCGGTGTTCATTGCCCCTGCAATGGATCTCGACATGATGGCTCATCCTTCTACTGTGGCCAATATCGAGAAATTGCGGTCTTATGGCAACCACATAATTGAGCCTGCGGCCGGTGAGCTTGCAAGCCACCTGATAGGGAAGGGGCGCATGGAGGAACCCGAAAATATATTCAAGGTACTTGAACATTTTTTTGAGAGCAACAGAGACCTCGCAGGTAAAAAAGTGCTGATAACTGCCGGCCCAACCTATGAGCGTATCGACCCCGTGAGATTTATCGGTAACTTTTCGACCGGCAAAATGGGATATGCCATCGCCGAGGAGGCTGCGGCGCGTGGAGCCCTGGTTACTCTCGTGAGTGGTCCTGTTTCAATCGCGGTTGAAAATCAAGCAATTAACCTTGTAAAGGTCGAGTCGGGCAAGGAGATGCTTGCCGCCTGTGAAGATGTGTTCCCTCAGACCGATATTGCTATTCTCAGTGCAGCCGTGGCTGATTATGCCCCGGCTGAATATCGTGACCACAAGATAAAGCGTGAGCTCAATGATATCCCCACCATTTCATTGGTGAAAAACCCTGATATTGCCGCAACACTCGGCGCCCGGAAAAAAGAGGGACAGAAACTTGTGGGATTTGCACTCGAGACCGATAATGAGCTTGTCAATGCCCGTGGAAAACTTGAGAAGAAAAATCTGGATATGATTGTCCTTAACTCCCTGCGCGACAAGGGTGCGGGTTTTGGCACCGATACCAATAAGGTCTCAATCATCACCCGCGACACTTCCATTGAGTTCCCGCTGAAAAGCAAGCGGGATGTCGCCAAAGATATCATTGATACAATAATAAATGTATAGATGAGCGTTATATATAATATTGAATAATATATAATGTACAATCTACTTTGATTATATTAATGAAGAGAATATACCTGATTATTGCCTTTTTGTTGACGTTTTCAGTTCCCGGCATCGCCCAGGAGCTCAATTGTCAGGTTGAAATCAACAGTGACCAGGTGCAGGGTACCAATAAAAGTATCTTTGAGACGCTACAGGGTGCTATCAATGATTACATGAACACCACCCAGTTTACCAACGCCCAGTTTTCGCCCAACGAGAAGATTGAGTGCAAGCTGTTTTTCACAATTAAAAAGGTTGAAGACAACAAATTGAGCGGTGACCTGCAGATACAGTCGACACGACCGGTATATAACAGCACCTACACCACCACGCTTATCAATTTCAAAGACACTAAGATTGATTTTGATTATCAAGAAAATGAGCCTCTGATTTTCTCGGAAATGAACATGGAGAGCCAGCTGACTCAGATACTCAATTTCTATGCCTATCTCATCCTTGCCGTCGACTTTGACAGCTTCTCGCTCAAGGGGGGGCAACCCTTTTGGGACCGCCTTGCCACCATTGTACAACAAGCCCAATCATCGGGTGAGACCGGATGGAAAGCATTTGAAGACAACAAAAACCGCAGTGCCGTGGTGGATGCTTTCACTTCTCCCTCTACATCGGGAATGCGTGACATGCTCTATCAGTATCACCGCACCGGCCTTGATGAAATGGCGCTTACTCCCGACAAGGGGCGCTCGGCCATCACTAAATCGCTTGATGTGATTAAGAAAGTCTATGATGTGTCTCCAATGTCGGTAGGCCTCTCGATGTTTAAGGATGCCAAGATGGATGAGCTTGTTAACATCTATACCAAAGGCACCCAGGACGAGCGCAATAATGTGGTGGAGATACTCTCTCCCATATATCCTACCGAGCGCATTCGCATTGATAAAATTAAGAAGGGGACTAATAAGAATTAACTAAAGTGGTAGAATCACTCCATATATCCAATTACGCGCTGATCGATGATATCGACATCACGCTTGCTCCCGGCCTTAACGTCATCACCGGCGAGACCGGTGCCGGTAAATCAATAATAATGGGGGCTCTTTCACTTATACTCGGTGGTAGAGTTGACTCGAGAGTTGTAAGCGACACATCACGTAAGTCGGTGATTGAGGCGGTGTTTAAGGTCGACCGATATGCCGGCGTCAAAGAGTTTTGTCTCGATAATGATCTTGATTATCCCGACGATTCACGCATTATCATGAGGCGTGAGATTACACCTGCCGGACGCTCAAGAGCCTTTATCAACGACACCCCGGTGACTGTGACCAAGATGCGCGAGCTCGCAATCCATCTTGTCGATATCCATTCCCAGCATCAGAACCTCCTCCTTGCCCAGGGCGACTTCCAGCGTGACATCATCGACCGCCTCGCTGCCAACTCAGAGTTGCTTAACGAGTATCTCAACCGCTTCACCAAGCTTAAAGAGGCATTGCGCCGGCTTAAACGACTTAAAGCTGCGATTGCCAAAAGTCGTGAAGATGAAGAGTTTACCCGATTTCAAATTGAGAAGCTTGACAATCTCAATCCTCAATCAGGCGAGATTGACGAGCTTGAGCGCGAGCGCGACATTCAGGCCAATCTCTCGCAGGTAAAACAGAATGTTACCGAGGTTATCGAGGCTCTCAGCGACTCGGAATATGGCATATCAACATTGCTTGACAAGGTCGCTGCCAACACCGAGGCTCTCGAAAGCTATATCGACCCCAAGTTAAACCTCGTGGCTCGGCTTGACTCTATCGCGCTGGAAATAAAGGATATAACCGAGACATTCCAGTCGATCGACGATAGTGTCGTGGCCGATGCTGACTCTCTCGAGTATATCGAGACTCGCTTGAGCGAGCTCAACTCAATGTTGCGGCGCCACAAGGTCGACACTGTTGAGGAACTCATTGCTATACAGAAGAAGCTGCATAATCAACTCGAGCTTATCGAGGATGGAGATGAAGAGGTGGCAACGCTTGAGAAATCAGTGCGCCGAGCCTTGTCACTGGCAAGAGAGAGTGCTGCCAAATTGACTGCATCTCGCAAGACTCAGGCTGCCGACTTTGGCAACCGGTTGCAGGAGCGCGCGATACCGCTCGGAATGAAAAATATGCGATGTGAGATAAGGGTTAACAACTGTGACCTCACCTCCCACGGTGCCGATAATGTGGAATTTCTGTTTGCATTTAATAAAAATCAGCCGTTGCTCCCGGTTGGTAATACAGCCTCAGGCGGTGAGATATCACGCTTGATGCTATCAATCAAGGCTATCATTGCCGAGCATATCCAGTTGCCCTCGCTTATTCTTGACGAGATTGACACGGGAGTGTCGGGCGACGTCGCAACACGCATGGGTGAACTGATGAAGTCGATTGCCGGGTATAGTCAAGTTATTGTTATCACCCACTTGCCTCAGGTCGCAGCCAAGGGCAACCATCATTATAAGGTATATAAAGTGGATGACGAGGATGCCACTCATACCCGTATATGCCGTCTCTCTGATGATCAGCGTGTCGATGAACTCGCTTTAATGCTGAGCGGTGACCCCCACAATGAGGCTGCCCGAGCAAATGCCCGCGAATTGTTGAATACCTCTAAATAATTGATATAATGGATAAAAGTGAATATATATTTGGCATAAGAGCCGTGATGGAGGCTATAGAAGCCGGACGTGACATTGACCGCGTGCTCATAAAAACAGGCCTGCAAGGCGATCTCATCGGAGAGCTCAACGAGATTTTGCGCCGTCATCACATCGTGACCCGACGTGTGCCCGAGGAAAAAATCAACCGCATCACCCGCAAAAATCATCAGGGTGTCGTTGCCATCCTCTCGGCCGTCACCTATCATAATCTCGGCAACCTTGTAAGTGACCTCTATGAGGAAGGGATGTTGCCATTTGTGGTCGTGCTCGACGGCATCACCGATGTGCGCAACTTCGGAGCCATTGCCCGCACGTGTGAGTGCTGTGGAGTGGATGCCATCGTGATACCTCAGAATGGCAGCGTTTCAGTAGGTGCTGATGCTATCAAGACTTCAGCCGGAGCCTTGAGCTACATCTCGGTGTGCCGGGAGAAGAATATTCTCTCGGCAGTCAAATTCCTGAAAAATTCAGGCTATCAGATTGTAGCCGCGACCGAAAAATCGGATATGAATTATACCCTCGGCGATTACACCACTCCGGTGGCTATCGTGATGGGTGCCGAGGATACCGGCATTTCTCCCGAGGTGCTGAAGATGTGTGACACCAAGATTGCGCTCCCTATGTTTGGGCACATCGGTTCACTTAATGTTTCGGTCGCTGCCGGTGTCATTATGTATGAGGTCGTGCGTCAGCGATTGGCTGGTAATCTTGAAGTAATATGATTTCACATCTTATAATTACATATATATGACTAAAATCGGTTCAGTAATGACCCCTGTGGGTCGTAAAGCATTGTTGCTTGGCAGCGGCGAGCTTGGCAAGGAGGTTGCCATCGAGCTGCAGCGATATGGAGTAGAGGTGATAGCTTGTGATAAGTATCCTGATGCACCTGCGATGCAGGTTGCACATCGTTCTTATGTGTTCAATATGCTTGATGGTGACGCATTGCGCGAAGTTATAGTCAAGGAAAAGCCCGACCACATCATCCCCGAGGTTGAGGCAATAGCCACTCCCGTCCTCAAAGAGCTTGAGGTAGAGGGCTATAACGTGACTCCTACAGCCACTGCGGCTTGGCTCACCATGAATAGAGAGGGGATACGTCGCCTCGCTGCCGAGGAGCTTGGTATCAAGACATCACCTTACCGATTTGCATCCTCGCGTGAGGAGTTTGATGCTGCCGTCAAGGAGATTGGCATCCCTTGTGTGGTGAAGCCCATTATGAGTTCGTCGGGGCATGGCCAGAGCACAATCAAGACACCTGCTGATATTGATGCCGCTTGGAAAGAGGCACAGGAAGGTGGCCGTGCAGGTGCCGGCCGAGTCATTGTTGAAGGATTTGTTGATTTTGATTATGAAATAACCCTGTTGACAGTGCGCAGCTGCTCGGGCACTACTTTCTGTGAGCCGGTAGGGCATATTCAGGTCAATGGTGACTACCGCTATTCATGGCAGCCTCAGCCCATGACCGATGCTGCAATAGAGTCGGCACGTGACATTGCCCGCAAGGTTACTGATGCTCTCGGCGGATATGGTATCTTTGGCGTCGAGCTCTTTATCAAGGGTGATGAAGTGATTTTCAGCGAGGTCTCACCCCGTCCCCATGACACCGGCATGGTAACGATGATATCCCAGGATCTCAGCGAGTTTGGTCTTCATGCCCGCGCCCTGCTGGGTCTTCCTGTCCCCGAAATACGTTTTTATGGCCCGTCGGCATCGCGTGCGATTGTCGTAGAGGGTGACACCGACAAGATTGAGATGGACAATCTTGATGCTGTGCTTGAGGAGCCCGGCACTCAGATGCGTATCTTTGGTAAACCCGAGGTAAAGGGACATCGCCGCATGGGTGTAATCTTGGCAACAGCCGACACCGTGGATGAAGCCCGAGCCAAGGCCGAGCGCGCATATAATAAGCTCAAGGTCAATGTGCTGCCTCGTTAAAGGATAAACATTGAAAATAAAAATTACCCGCGATGCTCTATTGCACCGCGGGTAATTTTATATATATATAGATATATCGGTTATTTCTTGTCTTCAAAGATGTGCCGCAGACGGCTGAAAATACGTTCCTTGGCTGTGGGGTCAGGCTTTATGCCGGGCATCGACTGAAGTGACTCGATGGTGCTGCGCTCAGCGTCATTAAGGTTTTCGGGCACATACACCATTACATTGATGAGCTGGTCGCCGGTGCCGTATCCGTCGGTTGAGGGGAGTCCCTTGCCTCTGAGTCTCAACACTTTGCCGGGCTGGGTGCCGGGCTGTATTTTCACTCTCACTCTGCCGGTGATGGTGGGCACCTCTACTGAGCCGCCAAGAGCGGCTGTGGGGAAGTCGAGCATCAAGTTGTAAACCACGTCGTTGCCGTCGCGTATCAACTCGGGGTGCTTCTCCTCCTCGATTACAATGAGCAGGTCACCGTTCACGCCGCCATGCACGGCTGCGTTGCCTTTGCCCTTGAGTGTGAGTACCTGGCCGGCCTGTACACCTGCAGGTATCGAGAATGATACAAGCTGAGGCTCTCTCACTACACCCTGGCCGTGGCAGTGGGAGCATTTTTCAGTAATTACGCGGCCATCACCGTTGCACTGCGGGCACACAGCTGCACTCTGCATAGCGCCAAGGATGGTGTGCTGGGTCTGCACAATCTGGCCCGAGCCGTTACAGGTGGGGCAGGTGGTGTAGGCTGTGCCATCTTTGGCACCGGTGCCGTTACAGTGGGTATCCTTTACATAAGTGGGTATCTTGAGCGTCTTGTCCACCCCCTTGGCGATATCCTCAAGGGTGAGCTTGACGGTGATGCGAAGGTCTGACCCTTTGCGCTGGGGCGGACGGCGGCGAGCACGACCACCGGCTCCTTCAAATCCACCCATGCCTCCAAATCCGCCACCAAATATGTCGCCAAAGTGGGAGAAAATATCCTCCATGGTGAAACCACCGTGGCCAAATCCACCATCACCACCAAATCCCTGAGGACCCATCGAGTGACCAAACTGGTCGTAGCGTTTTCTCTTTTCGTCGTCGGAAAGCACATCATAAGCCTCGGCAGCTTCTTTAAATTTTTCTTCAGCAGCCTTGTCGCCCGGATTTTTGTCGGGGTGATATTTGATGGCGAGCTTGCGGTAGGCCTTCTTTATTGTAGCGGCATCGGCGTTTTTATCTACGCCGAGCACTTCATAATAATCTCGTTTTGTAGCCATGTGACTAAAATATTAAATATGTATGTATTTATTGGCCTACGGCAACCTTGGCATGACGGAGCACCTTGTCACCAATCTTATATCCCTTGGTCACAGTGTCAATCACTTTACCTTTCATCTCGTCATCGGTCACAGGCACCATGGCGATAGCCTCGGCTGTGTCAGCGTCAAATGGCTCGCCGGTGGAGCTGATGGGGGTGACATCGTGGCTCGCGAGGTATTTTATGAGCTTGTTGTAGATTAACTCGGTGCCCTCCTTGATGGCGGCAGCGTCATCCACCCTGCTGTTGGCGTCAATGGCACGTTCAAAATCGTCGACAATGGGAAGAAGGTCTTTCAATGCTTTCTCCGACGCGCTTTTTATCATGTCGGCCTTCTCCTTGATTGTGCGCTTGCGGAAATTGTCAAACTCGGCCATGAGATAAAGATATTCTTTCTTTTCTTTCTCTACCTGTTGCTTGGCATCCTCAAGCTGCTTGTTGAGCTGATTGAGCTCGTCGAGCTGCTTGTCGATAACCTCGGCTTCTGCCTCAATCTCGGCGCTCTCCTCATCGGCAATGACATCAACTGTCTCTACCTCGCTCTCATCGGCAGCATTGACTTTGGAATCTTTAATGTCGTCAACCTCGTGGTTGACATTATCGTTATTCTTCATATTGCGATTTTTGAATTTCTTCTTCATGAACATATCTTTTTTACAATATCAAATTCCGAGCCAAAAGGACTCTTTATGAGACAACAACTCAAGATGGGGAAACGTTCAACCTTGAGCTGTCATGTCTCCGCAAAAAATGTCACACTTGGGGAACAGGCGGCCCATATCTACTGACAATTTGTCACCCTCAAAAATGCCGAACACTGCCGACCCGCTGCCCGACATGGCCGCATACACGGCTCCGCATCGGTAAAGCATGTCCTTGATTGCTCCAATCACCGGGTAACGGGCTGCTACCGAGGGCTCAAAGTCGTTTTTAATCAACCCCTTCCAATCGCTTGCAGGAAGCTTTATATCATCATCGAGGGGGCTTGACGCCGGGGCGGGCTTGACTTGGGAATAGGCCTCGGCGGTGGGAATATTGACCGGAGGCTTAACTATCATTATACTCCTACCTGCCAAGTTGACATCAATATCGCTGAAAGTCGTGCCTATGCCGGTGGCATATACGGGCTTGTTTTCAACAAACATCGGGCAGTCGGCTCCGATTTCTGAGGCAAGACGCTCAAGCCTGCTATTGTCGAGCCCGAGCGAAAACAATTCATTTATCCCCCTGAGGGTGAATGTCGCATCGGCCGACCCGCCTCCGAGCCCGGCACCGTCGGGTATGATTTTTCTCAGATATATATCTACGGGAGGAAAGTCGGCATGGCTTCTCAGCAACTTTACAGCTTTCATTACGAGATTTTTTTCGGGCGGACAATTCACTTGTCGGCCTGTACATGTCAATCTGTCTTCACGACCCATGGCGGGGACAATCTCCAGGATATCGTGCCAGCCCACGGGCACCATCACGGTCTCGATGTCGTGATAGCCGTCGGGGCGGCGGCCCACTATATTCAGGCCAATGTTAATCTTGCAGTTGGGGTATAAAATCACGATAGTTAAAATATAAATAGCGTTACAAAATTACTCACTTTTATTTATTCTGCAAAATGGAGGTTTTAATCATGTGTGCCGCAATAATGTAGGGACGGCGCTCAAAAAAAGATAGCGTGCACGATGAGTTTATTCCATAATTATTTGTACCTTTGCACTTGCAAAACATCTAAAATAGAACATTAACAGTACACTGACAAGATTATGGTAAACCGAGTTCTTATCCGCATCAAGGTCATTCAGATACTCTATTCTTATTTATTGACCCGTAGTGAATTCAAGATTGAAGGTGCCCCCGAGACAACTTCCCACGACCGGCTGTTTGCCTATAAAGTCTATGTCGACATGATGCTTCTGATGCTTGAACTTTCAGGCTATGGAGCTCACAGTAATTCACTTAGATCACCCCTTGCCGAGGCTTGCGACAATGCCAAGTTGCGTGATAACCGCATGGTAAAGGCGCTCTCTACCGAGGACGCGATACGTCGCCTTATACTCAAGGGCAATACCAATATCGAGGCTTTTGACTCGCTTCTCGCCGGTCTCTATGAGGCCATCACCAATTCCACCGCCTATCGCAGCTATGTGCGCAAGAAAGAGCGCACTGTAGTCGATGACGTGACACTGTGGACAACTTTAATCCCCACTGTCCTTGCCAAGAGCGAGGCACTTGTATTGAAGCTCCGTGAGCTTGGCGGTTACACTGTGCGCGGTTTCGACTATGGCGTGAAGATGGTGTGTGACACCCTTAAGGAATTCAGCGACAACCGTTCATTGCTGTTTGATGCCAAGAGTGCGCTTGCACGCTCCCTTGACAAGGCCTATGAGCTTTATCATGCACTGTTGTTGCTCCCTATCTATATCACGCGCCTGGAAGATGAGCGTCTTGAGACCGCCCGCACCAAGTATATGGCTACCCCCGAAGACCTCAACCCCAATATGCGGTTTGTAGAAAATGCTTTTGTCAGGGCGATAGCTGAAAATCCCTCGATGAAAGCCTATCTGAAGGCGATGCCTATTTCATGGGATAATGAGCCACTGTTGATAAGGTCGCTCCTTGACAACATCCTAAACAGCGAGATTTACAAGGAATATATGGCTTCGACGGTGACTGATTACAACACCGACTGTGAGCTGTGGCGTAATCTCATGCGCACCGTTATTTTACCCTCTGATGACCTCGCCGAGGTGCTTGAAAACTCATCGGTGTATTGGAACGACGATCTCCAGATAATGGGCACTTTTGTGCTCAAGACCATTAAGCAGTTTGCCACTGCCGAGGGGGGCGAGGTAGAGCTTCTGCCCCAGTTTAAAGATGATGAGGATGCCGCCTTTGGTGAAGACCTCTTCATGCTTGTAGTGAATAACCAAGAGAAATATCGTGAATATATCGACAAGTTCATCGACCACAAGCAGTGGGATAGCGAGCGCATAGCGTTTATGGATGTTGTCATCATGTCGACTGCCATCGCCGAGCTGCTCAACTTCCCCCTCATCCCTGTCCCTGTGACCCTCAACGAGTATATCGAGATTGCCAACAGCTACTCCACCGCCAAGAGCGGCCAATTTATCAACGGCATCCTTTACTCGGTAATCAAGTATCTCAAAGAGGAAGGCATTCTCACTAAAGAAGTGAAATTTAAGAACTGATGAAACAAAAGCACATGTTTACACGTTATATATAATAAGTGCTGAATATTGGCAAAAACATAAAATAAAAAAAATATCCATGACAACTAACTTCATTCTTCTCGAGCAGGCCGCAGGCGATGCTTCCGGCTTAATGAATATCGGTATGATTATTCTGCTCGTAGTAGTATTCTACTTCTTCATGATACGTCCCCAGCAGAAACGTCAGAAAGAGATAAAGAAATTTCGCGAGGGTATCCAGAAAGGTGACCGCGTGATTACTGCCGGTGGTATCCATGGCAAGGTGCGTGACATCAAGGAAACCGCTTTTGTAGTGGAGATTGCCCCCAACACCACTATCACTATTGACAAGGGCTCGGTGTATCCTTCGGCAGCCGATGTGCAGCAGTCGATGGAGAATGAGGGTATCAAAAAGCAGTAACACCTGCGATATAAGTAAATCCTTAGGATGAGGCGCTGTTTATAACATCGCCTCATTAACCGTTTAATTAACATTCACAATATGGGTCAAAAAGTGCACAAAGCCAAGGTCAAGATTGACTCGGCATTACATTCACGCAGAGGCAAAAATTTTTTGCTGTATCTTATGTGTGTGGCCGTGGCCTACTGTTTTTGGCTCATGTTGTCTTTTGACTCCGAGGTGCACCGCGACTTTGAAATTCAAGTGGAGATTACCGATTGTCCCGAAAATATCACGGTAATCGAGGAGTCGCCAAAGGTGATTGTAAGGGTCAAGGCCAAGGGAGTGCAGATGCTCAAATACACATGGGGGGCGCAGCCCAAGTTGAAAATCAATTTTAACACCTATGCCACCGATGACAACCGCATCTATGTGTCGCGCACCAAGTTGACATCGCTCATCAATGAATATTTCGGTCACGGTATCTCTATATCCTCGATAAAGCCCGACTCGCTTGACTTGACCTATACCACACGTCCGGGTGTACCCGTCAAGGTGAGAGTGGTGAGCAATGTCCAGGCTGCTGCCCAATCGGTGATTAATGGCGATATACGCAGTGATATCGACTCAGTGCTGGTATATTCAGTTGGTTCAATCCCGACATCCCTTACCGAGATTGTGACCGACTCCATCGTCTTGACCGATTTGAAAGATTCGCTTGTAAGAGAGGTGAATCTCCGCCCGGTCAAAGGGATGAAGATAATCCCTGAAAAGGTTAATGTCACAGTACCTGTCGAGCCGTTGATTTCTAAAAGTCAGGTTGTGCCGATTATAGTTGAGAATGTGCCCAAAGGGGTGCAGATGATAACCTTCCCTGCCAAGATTGAGATTAACTTTCTTGTGCCAATGAGCGCCTATAAGCAGGATCGCCCCGTGTCGGCAGTGGTCGATTATCTTGAGATTGACCCGGCGCGCGATAAAGTGGCAGTGAAGTTAGGCTCGGTCCCCGGCAATTATCACAACATTTCATTTAAACCAGATAGCGTTGAATACCTCATCGAGCGATAAGTCGTCGACACTCATTGCCGTCACGGGAGGCATCGGTGCCGGCAAGAGCATGGTGTGCAAGATGTTGCTCGCTATGGGATATTATGTATATGACTGCGACATTGAGTGTCGTAGGATAATGGATACCGACTTGGCGATGAAGCGATTGATTGCCTCTCGTATAGGCAGGTCATGCCTTAACGATGACTTGACACTAAATCGTGCTGAAATTTCGCGATTGGTGTTCAGTGACGACAATCTGTTGCAAGAGCTCAACAATATCACTCATGCAGCCGTCAGAAAAGATATTGCGGGAAAAGCTGTGCTTTGGAAAGGACTGATGTTTGTCGAAACGGCGATATTATATGAGAGTGGAATTGATCGCATGGTCGATGAAGTGTGGATGGTGGATGCACCCGAGTCGTTGAGGGTATCGCGAGTGATGAAGCGTAATAACTTGACCTGCGAGCAGGTGCAGTCACGCATAGATGCTCAGAAACGCAGAGTCACCGGGAAGTGTCACCCCCATATCAAGTATTTCATCAATGACGGGATAGAGCCGTTGCTTCCTCAGGTCGAGGATGCGTTACATCGGGTCAACGTCATAGTATAGTGTCGTTGCTTTCATCACAGGGTATTTAAACATCAGCTCGCGGGCTTCCCTGAGCAATTGTTTCACCTTGGGCATCGACACGGTAAGCTCAAATTTCAACATTATTTTCCTGATGTAAAGCGACTGGATGCGTCCCACCGAGGGCTCTTCGGGTCCATACACCCGGTTGCCGAATAATCCTCTCAGATGGGTAGCATAGTGGGCGGCGATATCGTTCAGGGCATGCGGGTCGGCATGCTTGAGGTAAATGTAAATCAGGCGAGTGAAGGGAGGGTAGAGATATCGCTTGCGCTCCTCTATCTCCATCTCATAAAAGGCGTTGTAATCATGCTTCTTGATTAGCTGATAGAGCTGATTGTCGGGCTGCATCGTCTGCACGGCGACTATGCTGTCGGCCACTCGACGGCCTGCACGGCCTGCTACCTGCTCAATCATTGAGAATGCTCTCTCGGTTGATCTGAAATCAGGATAGTGCAACACGGCGTCGGAATTGACCACAGCAACAGCCTTAACGTTGTCAAAGTCAAGCCCTTTGGTTACCATCTGTGTACCCACCAACAGCTGTTTCTTCCCTTTGGAAAACTCGTCGATAATTGTTGAATAAGCCTCTTTTGACCTCGTTGAGTCGAGGTCCATGCGAGCTATCCCGGTGTCGGGATAGTGTAGCGCAAGTTCTTCCTCAACCCTTTCGGTGCCATGCCCCACAATCTCTATATCATGCTCATGACATGCGGGGCACACTGTGGGGCACGGATAGGTAGCACCACAATAATGGCACACCAGTCGGTCACCGAGACGGTGATAGGTGAGTGAAACATCACAGTTTGTGCACTTTGGTGTGTAACCGCATGTAGAGCACACGGCCATAGGGGCATATCCGCGACGGTTGATGAAGACTATAGCCTGCTTCCCGTCATCAAGAGCCCGGGTGATGTAGCTTCGTGTCAGTGGCGTGAGGGCGGCTGTAGCTCCGGCCTCTTTTTTATAGTGCTTTATATCGATAAATTCAATCTCGGGCAAAGGCATGTCGCCATATCTCTCGCTAAGGGTGACAAGCCCGTAACGTCCTGACTTGGCTTTAAAATAAGTGTCAACTGCGGGAGTGGCTGAGCCAAGCAATGTTTTTGCTCCATGCATCTGGGCCAGCATAATGGCTGTGTCGCGCCCGCTGTATCGTGGCGCAGGCTCTGATTGCTTGTAGCTCTGTTCATGTTCCTCGTCGATGATTACAAGCCCAAGATGGTCAAACGGTAGAAAAACCGATGAACGAGCACCGATGACGACACATGGCTCTCCATTCATCCTGCGCAACCGTCGCCATAGGTCAACACGCTCATTGTCACTGAATTTGGAATGATATATCAGCACCTTTTCGCCAAATACCCGTTGCAAGCGATGTGTGAGTTGTGTTGTCAGAGCAATCTCGGGAACAAGAAAAAGCACCTGGCGGCGTTGTCTCATGACCCAATCAATGAGATGGATATATATCTCGGTCTTGCCCGAAGAGGTCACCCCGTGGAGCAGTGTAACTCCCTTCTCAATCCATGACCTGTGTATTTCATCAAGAGCACGTGATTGCGCCTGATTTAATGTGGGTAGTTTGCGGTCGGGTAGTCCTTGGTATTTAAACCGGTTTATTTCCTTGCGATACATTGTCAGCACCCCCTTTTTCTCCAATGCGCTGATGATGGGGGAGGTTACCTCGGCTCTCTCCATCAGCTCCTTGCGAGGCACCTCCTTGATTGACTTGCCACGGGTGACGTTGCTCAACTCAATCAATGCCAGCAGGGCTGCTTCTTGCTTGGGAGCACCTTTCACGGCTGCAAATGCCGCCGAGGCATCTGCGCCGGTGAACTCGGGCTTGACATACACTTCCATCTTGGGACGGTAATGCTCGACAAGTCTCTCAGAGATAATCACCGCCCCTTTTTCAAGAAGTCGCGAGATGATGGAGTTGACATTTCTCAGCCCGGTGTTTTTCTCGATGTCGGAGATGCGCAGCCGCTTCCCCTCATGGTCAAGATATTGGCACACAATCGCTTCGCGCTCGCTCAATGGTGACTCGCTTATCTCCTCATAATCAGGGCTAATCTCGATGAATGTCTCGCTCTCAATCTTCAACCCGGCCGGTACTCCGGCCTTATACACATCGCCGATGCTGCACAGATAATAATCGGCTACCCATCGCCACAGCTTGAGTTGAGGATGCCTCAATATCGGTTCGTCATCGATGAGCATCGTGATATTCTTCACCTCATAATCACGGGGAGTCATGGGGGATACCATCGCGACGATGCCGGTGTAGAATTTTTTACGGCCAAAAGGCACAATCACCCTCATGCCCGGCTTGACTGTCGTTGACAACTCATGGGGGATACTATAGGTGAAAGTTGTTGAAATGGGAAGTGGTAAAATTACCTCGGCATACATCATAGCTCTTCATATAAATTTCAGTTAAAAAATGAAGCTGCATCCCGGCAATAGGGATGCAGTTTCATTTTTGCTTCATCTGTCATCGGCAGGGTTACACCCCTTTGCCATGACAGTTTTTATATTTCTTGCCTGAACCGCATGGGCAAGAATCATTGCGGCCTACTTTGGGACCAACCTTGATGGGGGAGGTGGGAGCCTGTTTCTGACCGGCACCCTGGGCAGCGGCACGTTGTGCTGCTGCATTGCTGCCTACAGCATCACCTTGGGTGGAGTCGGCCTTTGAGGCCTTGTACTGGGAATAATCATTTTTCTTCTCAGGCATTGCACGCTGCACCTCGGGGGCCCCCTTTTGCTCAGGAGCCTTCTCGGTATTGGACTCCTTAACCTCAGGCGCGGGCTGAGGGATATATATGTGGCCTCGCATGAGGGTGGAGATTGCACGGTTGTTGAGCGCGGCAAGCATGTTGGCAAACAGGTTGAATGACTCAATCTTATAGATTACCAAGGGGTCTTTTTGCTCGTAGGAGGCATTCTGTACCGACTGTCTCAACTGGTCGAGCTCACGCAAGTGTTCTTTCCACAACTCATCGATAGAGAGAAGAAGTATCGCTTTCTGCCACTCCTTGACTATAGCGCGGCACTTAGTGTCGTAGGCTCCCTGAATGTCTACAACGATGCGGAAGAAACGCTTGCCGTCGGTGAATGGGACAGCGATGCGGCCCTGATAGCCACGGTTTTCAACCCAGTCGGTGATGACCGGCATCGCGTCGTCGATAATACGCTGCATATTGCGCTCAAATGCTGACGCGGCACTCTCGTTGAGACTCTCGATTACATCCTCCTTGGCCATCTTCCCAAACTCCTCCTCGGTGAATGCAGGCTCAATAGCGAGGGTGCGGAACAGTTCAAGCTTCAATTCAGGGAAGTCGGTGGGTGCTGAATAGTTTTCCACAAGGTTTTCGATAATAGCCTCGCGCATTTCCACGATGTCGATACCGATGCGCTCACCCAGGAGTGCATGGTGACGGCGGTTATAGATATAGGTGCGCTGGTTATTCATCACGTCATCATATTCGAGAAGGCGTTTGCGGATACCAAAGTTGTTTTCCTCTACACGTTTCTGAGCGTTCTCAATGGCGCGAGTCACCATCTTTGACTCAATCATCTCCCCCTCCTTGAGGCCGAGAGTGTCGAGAGTCTTCATCACCTTGTCGGTGGCGAAGAGTCGCATCAACTGATCCTCAAACGATACATAGAACACTGATGAGCCGGGGTCGCCCTGACGGCCTGAACGACCGCGCAGCTGGCGGTCGACACGGCGGCTTTCATGACGCTCGGTACCGATGATTGCGAGACCGCCGGCCTCCTTCACCTCTGCGGGGAGCTTGATGTCGGTACCACGACCTGCCATGTTGGTGGCGATGGTCACGGTACCGGCTTTACCGGCGAGTGCCACAATCTCGGCCTCCTTCTGGTGGAGTTTGGCATTGAGCACGTTGTGCTTGATGTTGCGCATCGAGAGCATGCGCGAGAGAAGCTCTGAGATTTCCACCGATGTTGTACCCACAAGCACCGGGCGGCCAAGCTCTACAAGGCGTTGTATCTCGTCGATGACGGCTGCATATTTCTCTTTCTTGGTCTTGTAGACGCGGTCGTTCATGTCGATACGGGCCACGGGGCGGTTGGTGGGGATGGTGACCACGTCGAGCTTATAGATGTCCCAGAGCTCGCCGGCCTCGGTCTCGGCCGTACCGGTCATGCCGGCCAGCTTGTGATACATGCGGAAATAGTTCTGCAGCGTGATGGTGGCGAATGTCTGGGTCGCAGCCTCTACTTTCACGCCCTCCTTGGCCTCGATTGCCTGATGGAGGCCATCGCTGTAACGGCGCCCCTCCATGATGCGCCCTGTCTGCTCATCGACGATTTTGATTTTACCTTCATCGATTACATATTCCACATCCTTTTCAAAGAGAGAGTAGGCCTTGAGGAGCTGATTGACTGTGTGCACACGCTCTGCCTTGATGGCATAGTTCTGCATGAGCTCATCTTTCTTGTTCTGGCGTTCCTCCTCATTCTCGATATGCTCCAATTCTGAGAGCTGGGACGCGATATCGGGAAGTACAAAGAAGTGGGGGTCGCTTGTTTTGCCGGTGAGCTCATCGATACCCTTGTCGGTGAGGTCGACACTGCGGTTTTTCTCATCGATGACAAAGTAAAGTGGCTCGGTGGCCTTGGGCATTTCGGCCTGATTGTTTTCGAGATAATGTGCCTCGGTCTGGAGCAATACATTTTTCATGCCCTCTTGACTGAGGAATTTGATAAGAGCACCATTTTTGGGAAGACCCTTGTAGGCGCGGAACAGGGCGAGCGCTCCCTCTTTCTGCACATCCTTGTTGTCGCTCGCAAGCTTGTTTTTGGCCTCGGTGAGGAGCTGTGTCACGAGGCGACGCTGGGCATTGACCACTTTCTCGACGTTGCTCTTGTATTCGTCAAACAGCTGCACATCGCCACGGGGTATAGGGCCTGAGATGATGAGGGGGGTGCGTGCATCATCAATGAGCACCGAGTCAACCTCGTCGACGATGGCATAATAATGCTTGCGCTGCACCATGTCGTCGGGCGACATGGCCATGTTGTCGCGCAGGTAGTCAAAACCAAATTCATTGTTGGTGCCAAATGTGATGTCGCAGTTGTAGGCTGCGCGACGCTGGGGGGTGTTGGGCTGGTGCTTGTCGATGCAGTCGACGGTCGAGCCGTGGAACATGTAGAGCGGGCCCATCCACTCCGAGTCACGCTTGGAGAGGTAGTCGTTGACAGTCACCACATGCACGCCGCGGCCCGAGAGCGAGCGGAGGAACACCGGGAGTGTGGCCACGAGGGTCTTACCCTCACCGGTGGCCATCTCGGCGATTTTGCCCTGATGGAGCACGACGCCACCTATGAGCTGTACATCATAATGTATCATGTCCCACACTACTTCATTGCCTCCTGCGAGCCAATGGTTGTGGTAGATTGCTTTGTCTCCGTCTATCTCAACAAAATCTTTGCCCTGCGCGGCAAGGGTGCGGTCAAGCTCGGTCGCGGTAACTACGATGCTCTCATTTTTGGCAAAACGGGCTGCGGTCTCGCGGACGGTAGCAAATACCACGGGGAGATGCTCGTTGAGCTTATCCTCGATGATGTCGAGGATGTGTTTCTCGCGCTGGTCTACTTCATCCCACAGGGGCTGGCGCTCGTCAAAGGGGAGGTCATCAATTTTGGCCTTGGTCTCGTTGATTACATCTTGATCTTCCTTGGTGGCTGCGGCAATATCTTGACGCACAAGGTCGATTTCATGGCGCAGCTCATCATCAGAGAGCTCGGCCACGCGGTCAAACTGAGCCTTAATCTTGTCGATTATAGGCTGAATTTCACGGAGGTCACGCTGGGATTTATTTCCAAACAGCTTGCTTAAAAAAGAATTTAACGACATGAGTTAAATATATGATTATTATTTGTTTACAAAGTTGATGGGGCACGACATCTTGTGCCGCGGCCAAATAATTATGCAAATATAGCACAAATTATTGAATTACAGGGGAAAATAATGCCTTAAAATGGGGATAAGGCTTAGAAGACGATAGGAGAGAGCGATGAGCCGTTGGGCGCACGTATGCGTATAATGCGTGAAAGAGTGGGAGTGATGCTGCGGGCATCAATCTCTCTATTTATTGTTTCACTTTTTAACGGGGGATAAAGGATATACAGGGGAGCTGATGAGGCTGAAAGTCTCACGACCTTCCCCTCGGTGTCGACATCATTGGTCTCGGTGAGCTTCCACCCGGGATTGACTGTGATGATGACATCGCCGGCATGTGAGATATCCACACTGCCGGTGGGGTCGCTTGCCACATAACTTTCAATTGACGTGGCTCCTGTGACACCGCTCATGCGGCGCAGAAACTGTGCGCTGATTTCGTGAAGCTGCTCAGGGCTGATGTTTTTATCCTTGGCAAGCTTGTTGTTGAGGTAGAAGTGATAACGGTGATAGCCGGTCACCCATTCGCCGGGGCCATAAAGCGAGGTGAGATGGATGTTGAGGAGTGCAAGAGCACGGCGTGGCGAAAATTCACCCGAGGGGATGTGCCATGCGGTGTTATCTGTGCGTGTGAAATTGTCGCCCGGCACTCCGGCGATATACACCAGCGCGTTGTCGAGGCCCACATTGCGGTCAACAGCGTTAAGGAGTTGCCTTATCTGAGTGTCGAGCTTGATATATGCGTTTTCGCGCTCAATATCGAGCGTTGTCGATGCCTTGGTAAAAGGATACTCGGCCACGGTGAGAGCAAGTGTCAGCATGTCGGTTGCTTTGCGGCTCTCGGTGGTCAATACATTGTCAAGATAGTCGACAGCGAGCGATGTTATCTCGTCATTGCCTCTGGGCGTTACCTTGAACGCTGCATATCGGGCCTGGTCTTTGACCGGGAAAAAATATTTGAATGTCTTGTTGCTTCCATCATTGCCTCCGCCTTGCCATGAAATAGTGTCGAGTCTTGCCGACAGTGGCATCTTGTAGTTGCGGTTGGCGACAAGGGCCGGGAGGTCACGATAGAAAGTCGAGGTAGCCCATCGGCCATCCTTGTCGTTGAGCCATGTCGCGCTGTTGGATGCGTGTCCGGCGCATATTATCGCCATCTCGGGAGAGGCTGCGATGGAATAAGCCCGGCTGTCACCCGATGAGCCTATCTTGAGTTCGTCGGCCAGGGTGCTTACACGCAATGCAGAGGGGGAGAGGGTTTCATCGGTGAAATTACCGAGATATTTTTTGTCAAATAATGAACTTTGTATCCTGAGGCCCTCGCGATCGTATACCACATCGTCGCTTATGCCGTTGACTGCCGGCGATGCCCCGGTCATCAATACTGCAGCGGCTGCAGCAGCTGTGCTGTTGGCAGGATAGTTGACATAGGGAAACACCACGCTGTTGTTGAGGATGTGCTTGAGCCCACCCTCGGGAAGCGATGACGAGTAGTTTTCAATATCGCTGTTGTTGAGCCCCTCGACAATGATACCGATTACCAGCTGAGGCATTCTCTTGCCCTGGTCGCCGGCAGCAAAAATTGTTGCCGATGACAATGCCGCCATGAATGTCGCGAGGGTGAGACGCTGGAGTGAGCTGTTCATTATCTGTTACTTTTTGTATTTATGATGATATAGTCAAGCGATAGCATGATTGATGTAGCCATCAATGGCAGGAATGCAATATTGCCACATTGTTTTCCGATGGCAAATATCGTGCCAAGTGTAATTACGGCTACAATATTTAACACAAAATAGATGTATAATGTTTTTCCCGAGGCTTTACTCGCCCATATCCCTACTGCGGGAAGTATAGCTAAAGGGTTTAGCCACAACAATATCCAGTTGGGGCTTGTCGCATAATGTGAAGAGATGAATACAAGGAATGTAATCAAGCAACCAGCTAAAAATTCAATTGCGAAAAATGCTGAAATCATCCACTTGCTACAGCGACGTTTTCTGATGTCTCTAATCATCGTCACAAGAGCCATCAGCGCAATGACAATCGAGACAATCAACGGCGTGACGAGTGTTGATGATTGCCCGGCTGCGGTATCGCCGGGATATAGCGTTGTTTCTGATTTTACAAGACGACGGCCATTGCTGTAGGTGGCTGAGCGCAGGAGCTCAAGCATCTTTACCGGGGCAAATCCTTGTTGACGGGTGGTTATAGGATAGTCGATGTTGCTGCCGAGTGCCAGGTCGATACCAAATTGATACCATGGATACAGCTCATGATAGCGTTTCATTTCCGAGCGGAAGGTCAATGATGCTGTTGACGGCGAATCGGCGATTATAATACTGTCACCGAGTGCTTTTTGCAGGTAGTCGAGCGGACGTGTCGAGCAATTGTCGAGCACATAATTATATCGGTAGGTATTATTACCCGTGCAAAGCGTGCTGTCAATCAAGGCGATGAGTCTTGAGATTGAGACACTATCCATATCGAGCTCCTGCTCAGTGACACGGCGACTCTGCGGTATATATGACCCTACGAATGGTGCTGTAGGGTGGGCACCTACCATATAGTCGGTCTCGCCCAGGGCAAACCGCCACACAAATGCCGGGGCATTGAAGTCAAAAAGCCCCCAGTTTACTACATAATCAGTGGTGTCGCTCTTGATACGTAGTGCCGAGTGCCCCTCAAGCTCATACACATCATCCCCCGGCCAGCATGTGAGCCAGCTCACCCGGGTAAAGGCATGGATGCCCGACAAGTTGCACAGTAGCAGGATACTGAAAATAATAGCCCTACGTATTATCATAACAACAAAGGTATAAAAAAAATCCCGGTGCAACAACATTTAATGAAAATGCTTGCTGCGCCGGGATAGATACTGTTGAGCTTTATAAGCTGGAATAAGAAACGCTATTCTGCTTTAACTCTGTTCTTGGCTTTGCTTTTGTTTTTAGTAGCTGAAGAGTTGAGATCCTTTTCTTCTTTAAGGTCAATCTCGTTGCCATCGCTGTCAATCACGCGATATTGGAGATAGGCGAGAGACTGGTCGGGTAAAATCTTGAACTTGACACCAAGGGTCATGCGCCACTTGTTGTAGAGCGACCAAATGCCTTTCTTCAGGTAGGCATCGACAAAGGGATGGACATACATGATGAAGCCCGATTGCTTCAGGTCTCCGACAAGATACTCGAGTTTCTCCTTGAGGGTGTCGGTAAATAGCAGCGAGGGTTGCACGTGGCCCTTGCCATAGCATGAGGGGCACTCCTCGGTGGTGATGATGTCCATTGCCGGTCTCACTCGTTGGCGTGTAATCTGCATCAGCCCGAATTTGCTGAGAGGCAGGATGTTGTGTCGGGCCCGGTCACCGGCCATCACTTCGCGCATGTGCTCATAGAGCTTCTGGCGGTGCTCGGCCTTGTTCATGTCGATGAAGTCAATGACGATGATGCCGCCCATGTCACGGAGCCTGAGTTGCCGCGCGATTTCATCGGCGGCACGCATGTTGACATCAAGGGCGTTGGTCTCCTGGTCATTGCCGGCTTTGGCACGGTTGCCGCTGTTGACATCAATCACATGCAGCGCCTCGGTGTGCTCGATGATGATGTAGGCTCCTGACTTGAAAGATACCGTTTTACCAAACGATGATTTAATCTGCTTGGTGATGTTGTATTTGTCAAATATCGGTTCATCTTTAGTGTAGAGCTTTACAATATCCTTGCTTTCGGGGGCGATGAGCGTGACATATTTCAATATCTGCTCATAATACTCAGCATTGTTGACATGAATATTGGCAAAAGTGGGGCTGAAAATGTCGCGTAACACACCCACAATGCGGCTCTCTTCTTGAAAGATGAGCTGGGGAGCGATGGCTGTCTGAGCCTTGACGAGGGTTTCTTCCCAGTAACCCAATAGGGTCTTCATCTCATGGTTGAGGTCGGCGACTCGCTTGCCCTCGGCCGATGTGCGTATTATTACGCCAAAGTTTTTGGGCTTGATTGAGTCGACAAGCTGGCGCAATCTCAGCTTCTCTTCGGTGGTCTTGATCTTCTGAGAGATGGAAATCTTGTCACCAAATGGAATGAGCACGAGGTAGCGTCCCGTAAACGTTATTTCAGTGGTGAGACGAGGCCCTTTGGAAGAAATGGGCTCTTTGACAATCTGTACCATCAGTTGTTGACCGGGCTGTAGTTGGTCGGTGACGGTGCCGTGCTTGTCGATGTCGGGTTTAAGCTTCAGCCGGGAAATTGACTGAGGCTTCTGACCGGGCTTGTCAAGAGTGTTCTTGAGAAACTCGGCGTAGGTGGAAAAATGGGAGCCAAGATCCTGATAATGCAGAAAAGCGTCTTTCTCATAGCCTACGTTGACAAATGCGGCATTGAGCCCCGGCATCAGTTTTTTGACTTTGGCCAGGTATATGTCGCCGACAGCATAGGCGATGCTACGTGACTCAGTCTGGAGTGACATGAGCCTGCCATCTTCGGTGAGGGCTATTGACACCTCATCGGGACGGACATCTACAATAAGATCGCTTTGCATTTTTAAGGTTAATAGGGTCTTTTTTTAACAACTAAGAACAGGCTTGGCTTTTCCGTGTATCAGTTGCGGTAAAGCTTACCCTGTTCTCAGTATATCAATAAATGAATTTAAATGATTTTGTAAGAATCATGTAGTGTCAATGAAGATTATTTCTTCTTGTGACGATTCTTTCTCAGGCGTTTTTTACGCTTGTGAGTGGCCATCTTGTGGCCTTTTCTTTTCTTTCCGCTTGGCATGTTGTTAAGCTAAAATGGTTAAAAATATATATTTATAAAATCTCTTTCTTTAGTAGAACGAAGTTGTCGTTACTTCACATCATCCATGAATACTTTCGCGGGCTTGAAAGCGGGGATTTTGTGCTCGGGAATGATAATTGTTGTATTTTTAGAGATGTTACGGGCGGTCTTCTCAGAGCGTGTCTTAACAATGAAGCTGCCAAATCCACGGAGGTAAACATTCTCTCCATGTGCGAGAGAATCCTTTACGACTGCCATAAACTTTTCAATTGTCTCAAGGACATTTGCTTTGTCGATGCCGGTAGATTTCGCAATTTCGTTTACGATGTCTGCTTTAGTCATTGTAATATTTGTTTTATATTATTATAATAATGTAGTCATTCCAAAATTCATTTCACCGTCTGAGAACGCACCGGCAAAAATCAGTGCAAATATCGTCATTTTTTTTTAATTGACAATATAACTGAGTGTTATTTTTAGTTGAAAACATCGTTATAATAGCTCAATGCACTCTAAAAGTGTGCTGATTACCCTCACTTGGGCGTTTTTGTCATTTTTGTCGCGTGAAAACAGTATCGATTGCCACCCGGCATTGACTGCTCCGGCGATGTCGGTGTCGGGGTTGTCGCCTATCATGATGTGTGATGTAGGGGTGGCGCATCCCGATTGTTTCATGGCATATTCATATAGCCTCACATCAGGCTTGTTGATGCCGATATCGTCGCTCAGCACCACGAGGTCAATCTTTGATGCCATGCCGGTGCTGTCGAGCTTGAGCTGCTGCACCCCCTTGAATCCATTTGACAGCACTCCTGTTTTATATCCTTTCTCTCTCAGATAATCAAGCAACCGGTGGGAGCCCTCAATCACAGCCTGGCCATGAGCGAGGATGTCGAGATAGATGGGGTCAAGATCCAGGGAGAGCTGGCGGGCAACATCGTCGGGGCATCCGGCCTCGACAAGTGGGCGCCTGAAGCGTTCCATCCTCAGAAATGCCTGGTTGATATCCCCCTTGTTGTAGTCGACCCACAATTCCTTGTTGTGGCGATGGTAGAGGTCAACCCAGTCTTGACAGTCATTGAAATAACGGTCAAGATTAAAACCGGTGTACACCTCGCGGAGAGCATTGAGAGAGTTTGTCTCAAAGTCAATCAGTGTGTCGTCGATGTCGAGCCACACCCACTTTATTATATCTTTATTTATCGGTAACATTGTTATATTCTATTTTTTTGAGCCATCTCACTACTCTGATAGTCACCGGCAGGATGATTATCTCATAGATGGTCTTAAGAAGGGTCTGTGTCAAGATGAGGTATCCTATTGTCGACCAAAGGAGGGTGCCTCCAAAGGCTATCGGGAAGAATATGACCGAGTCGATACCCTCACCCCATATCGTCGAGACTATTGCTCTGGCCGAGAACCCTCTGCCTATAGGCTTGTCGCCTTTCATGCGGCTCATTACATAAGCATTGACAAGCGAGCCCGATAAAAAGGCTGTGAAACTTGCGATGAAAATGCGTGGCACGGCACCAAAGATAATCTCCATCGCTTCCTGAGCCTCCCATGACGCCGCCCCGGGAAGCATGATGCCGAGCTGGAGCAACAAGGCTACAAGAAGGTTCATTGCAAAACCGAGCCATATCACCAATCGGGCTGCCCTGAAACCGTAAACTTCAACTATACAGTCATTGATGATATAGGATATCGGAAACACCACAACACCGGCCGTGATGGTAAGCGGGCCTATGCTGACGGTTTTAATCTCCATCATGTTGGAGACAATCAAGCATACACAAAAGAGGAGAGTGAGCACAAGAAAAGTGCTCGAGAAGGTCATAGATTTAAACTCTTTGCTATTCATCATTCTTGTTTTTTACGAGGTTACAAGCACTCGGGGTGGTTAATTGTCAGTCGCGGCCTTGTCAAATTGCTTTTTGAAAAATTCAAGATGCTTGGGCAACGATGCTTTCCAGTATTTCCATGAATGGTTTCCGGGACGATGGATAAATGTGTGCTTTATCCCGCGCTTGGTCAACTCGGCATCAAGAGCGGTGTTCACTTTGTAGAACATATCCTGCTCGCCGCAGTCAATGAGAAGGTTGAGCTGTCCGGGCTTGAGAGTGGGCACGAGTGACATCACCGAGTGGTCGGCCCATGACTGCTTGTTCTGGGCATAAGGGCCAATCCAGTTTTTCATCTTCCAGCGGTCGGGAAACTTGACGATATCGACACCGCCGCTCATTGTGGCAGCACTGCCAAAGAGGTCGGGGTGTCTAATGGCGAGCCATAACGCTCCGTGGCCCCCCATGCTCAGGCCTGTGATGGCGCGGGAGTCGGGGGCGACGATAGTGGGAAGGTTGTCATCGATAAAGGGTACAAGGTCATCGATGATATAGCTTTCCATCTGCATCTCGGGTACCTTGGGCGAATCCCAATACCAGCTGTCGCGGCCGTCGGGACACACGATGATACAGCCGTAATCGTCGGCAAGACGGGCGAGATTGGCGTTTTTGCTCCAGTCGGCATAGGTGCCGTCATAACCGTGAAGCAGGTAGACGGTGGGGTAGAGGGCATCATCGTCGACAAGTGCCTGTGACGGCACCGCCACCACCACCTTGGCAGGAGACTTGATGTGGGTGGTGGGGATAGTCAATGTATCCACCTGAGATGAAAGCGTGACGGTGCTCTCGGTGGCCGCCGGGAGTGTGCCACACGCTTTTGCTCCTGAGCAAGTGGCTCCTAAGCATATAAGGGTGATACCGGTTACTACCGATAATGACAACAGATGTTTTAATGCTGACTTAATCATGATGGAAATAATGGTCAATTATCTAGTCTATTATTAATGTAGAGAGGAGCGGGAGATGATTGTTAGCCGCCGGTGTAGATACAACGCACTTTACCTATCTTGAGCGAGCCCTCGATGAGCAGCGGAATGTGGCGGGCATCGGTGCTTATCCACGCTTCGATAGGCTCGGATGATTGCTTGCGCCCGTCGGTGGTGAATGTAAACCTTATGCGGTAGGCATCCTGGTTTTTACCATTGATTTTTACCTTCTCACGCCCCTTGTAGGTGATGGTGAGCATCTCTTTCTTTTTGCCCGAGAAGATGTTGCTCTTTGAGGTGTGACCTTTAGCCATATTTTCAAAGTCGAGTGTCCTGATATAATAGAATGCGCTGAGCATGTCTACGGTCATGCCCTGAGCCGACAGAGCGGTTGAGGCAGTAGTGACCTTGGATGTGTTTTTTGCCCGGCGATAACGGGTACACTTCCCGGTGAATGTCTGGCCATTGCGGCTGATGTTGACAATATCGTGGGCATATCGGCCATCCTCATGGGCGATGCGCTCATATCGGGTGGGGATACATGTGGATTTTGAAAAAGATGACTTGAGGGTGTCACGCAGATGATAGATCTTGTCGGCCCAAGGATCGGTGCGCCCTACGAGTGTGGCCTTGCAATTGTTGCCGTTGACACGCAGGGTGATAGTGGCCTTTCCGGCATCCTTGTGCACAATGCCCCATTTATAGGTTACTTTATAGTGGAGTGTCTCATTGGAGAGATTGACCGCCGATGCAGTAACTGCCATCAACGCTACTACCAGGGAAAGTAAAAATTTCTTCATTGTTTAATCTTTTTGTGGTTCATTTCCAGATTTGACTCGAAAACGGCTTGATGGTTTAGTGCCTGTCAATCACACAGCGGAATATCGCTAAACGGGAGCATGGCGCGTGTAGCCTGCTCGATGCGCTTATTGCGCCAGCACTTGCGGCACACAGCTATATATCGGTCATCGCCTCCTATCTCAACCTGGGCTCCATCCTCTACAAAATCGCCGTTGGCATCGATGCGGGCATTTATTATGGTCTTGCGACCACATGAGCAGGTGCTCTTTATTTCATCGATTGTGTCGGCAATCTCAAAGAGACGGCGTGAGCCTTCAAACATGTTGGACTTGAAGTCGGTGCGCAGTCCATAGCATATCACATTGCTGCCATAGTCATCAACGACGCGCGAGAGCTGGTCGACCTGATTTCTGCTTAAAAATTGAGCCTCATCAATCAGAAACCAATCGATGACCGACATTGTCTCTTCAAACATTTCCTGAGCCAACCTGTAGATATCGGTCTCGGGATAAATCCAGTGGCAGCGTCGCTCTATACCAATGCGTGACCTGATGACATTTTCCTTCTCTCGGGTGTCTACCACAGGCTTGAGGCAAGCATAGGACATGCCTCGTTCCTCGAAGTTATATGCTGTAGTGAGGAGCAGCGCTGTCTTGGCCGACCCCATTGTGCCATATCTGAAATAGAGTTTTCCTCTTCGTTCCACTTTTAATATATAATGTTAAGAAAGTTCTTAAATATCGGTCGCAAGGCGCAACCCAATATTGTTGGCCCGGGCATCTTCCTTGGCGTTGAACCGTGATTTTATTCTTATGTTATTGAGCGAGTCATTGAAACTGCCACCGCGTATCACTCTCTGGGCCGATGCCGATGTCGATGGCCCATGGGGATCGGTCACAAATCCCTGGGGATAGATGCCGTAGTAATCTTGAGTCCACTCGGCTACATTTCCTGTCAGGTCATACAACCCTAAGGGATTGGCCTTTTTGGCGGCGCAAGCTGAGGTGACACGTGAGGAGTTGCCGGCATGCCACCCTACGATATCGGCTGAGTCGGAGCCCGCATACAGTGTCTCGGTCATAGCCTTTTTGCCACCACGGGCGGCATATTCCCATTCAGCCTCAGTGGGGAGACGGAATTTTTGCCCGGTAATTTTATTGAGCTTTTCGATAAATTTCATGCAGTCGATCCAACTCACATTCTCGACAGGGTGGTTGTTGCCGTTGAAATAGGGCGCAATCATATCATCGTCATCACCCATCACCGCTATCCACAGCCATTGCGGCACCTCAGTTGAGCCGATTGCAAATGTCGACAGCGAGACACCATGCTGGGGAGCCTCGTTGGCCAAAGAATGGAATGCGCCCAACTGTGACCCCATTTTAAATTGGCCGCCCTCGACAGTTACCAGGCGGTAGCTGTTGTCTCCGCTCTTGAGGGTCATTGTCTCATCGTCATAGGAAATGTCGGCTTTATTGCGGGCAGCATCGACAATGAAATAGATAATCACACACAACAATGCAGCGGCCGGCAAGATTGCCGCCCTGAGATAGTTACGCTTTCCCGCAGCATCAAGCATTGAGGGTTGCTTCTCATTATTAGATGACGATGATGGCTGTTTCATGATTATATAGATGCAAAGGTAATACTCTTTTGATTATAACCCAATGCCCACGGGTTAAAAAACAATAAATCTTTTTTAACAAATGACACTCTGCTCTCAACCGGCAAGGGCAAAATTAGCGATTTGTTAAAAGATATGCACACTCTAAAAATTTGGCATTACTCGTAACTTGTCGTATCTTTGCACTCAGAAAAAGAGATTTACTCATGAAGATACTTATTACAGGTTGCAATGGCCAGTTAGGCAATGAAATGCGCAATGTGCTTGAGGAAAAGTTCCCGGGAAACACTATTTATACTGATATAGAGCAACTCGACCTCACTGATGCTGCGGCTGTCAAGCAATTTATCACTGTCAATGACATCACCCATATTGTCAACTGTGCCGCCTACACGGCTGTTGACAGGGCCGAGGGTGAAGGTGCTCAACTGTGTACCCGCATCAACGTCGATGCCGTAAAAAATCTTGGTAGTGCTGCCTATGATGCCGGTGCCAAGGTGGTGCATGTATCGACCGATTATGTCTTTGACGGCACTGCCCACCGTCCCTACAAAGAGGCCGACAAGGTCAATCCTACTTCCCGCTATGGCTCGACCAAGCGCAAAGGCGAGATGGTGCTTCTGGCTCATGCCCCCGAGAGTGTCATTGTGCGCACAGCTTGGCTCTATTCACCTTATGGTAACAACTTTGTCAAGACAATGATGCGCCTTGGTCGCGAAAAGAGCGAGCTCAATGTGGTTTATGACCAGATTGGTACCCCTACCTATGCGCGAGACCTTGCCGAGGCGATATATGCTATCTTGCGCTCCCGCCAGTGGGTGCCCGGCATCTATCATTTTACCAATGAGGGCGTCACATCATGGTATGATTTCACCAAGGCTATACACCGCATCGCCGGCATTGAGGGCTGTAATGTCAAGCCTTGTCCCACCGAGGATTATCCCACTCCGGCAACACGCCCATCCTATAGCGTGCTTGACAAGAGCCGCATCAAAAAGACATTTGGCATCACAATCCCTTATTGGGAGGATAGCCTTGTCCAGTGCATAGCCCGCATCAATGAGATGGAAAACAAGTAATTTTAAGAAAGATATAACATTGACTATCTTGTAATGAATCACGAAATAGAACGTAGACGCACATTTGCCATCATTTCCCACCCCGATGCCGGAAAAACCACCCTCACCGAGAAGCTGCTCCTCTTTGGTGGCGCTATCCATGTGGCCGGTGCCGTCAAATCCAATAAAATCAAAAAGACAGCAACCAGCGACTGGATGGAGATCGAGAAACAGCGTGGTATCTCGGTGGCGACATCAGTGATGGGATTTAACTATGGTGACTACAAAATCAACATCCTCGACACTCCCGGTCACCAGGATTTCGCCGAGGACACCTACCGCACCCTCACAGCCGTCGACTCGGTAATCATCGTGGTCGACGTGGCAAAGGGTGTCGAGCAGCAGACACGCAAGCTCATGGAGGTGTGCCGCATGCGCAACACTCCGGTGATCATCTTTGTCAACAAGCTCGACCGCGAGGGCCGCGACCCGTTTGACATCCTCGACGAGCTGGAACAGGAGCTGAAAATCGCGGTGCGCCCCCTCTCGTGGCCCATCAACATCGGAGCCAAATTCAAGGGCGTCTACAACATCTATGAGCATTCGCTCGACCTCTTCACCCCCGACAAGCAGAGGGTGAGCGAGCGTGTCGAGATTGATGATATTAATTCATCGCTCATCGATGAGGCCGTGGGTGAGCAGGATGCAGCCAAGCTCCGCGAAGACCTTGAGCTTATCGAGGGAGTTTACCCCGAGTTTAATATTGAAGAATATCTTGCCGGCGAGACAGCCCCGGTATTCTTTGGCTCGGCGCTCAACACTTTTGGCGTCAAGGAGTTGCTTGACTGCTTTGTGAGGATTGCGCCTTGCCCGCGACCTGTTGTGGCTCAGGAGCGTGAAGTGAAACCCGATGACGAGGGCTTCTCAGGGTTTATATTTAAAATTCATGCCAATATGGACCCCAACCACCGCTCATGTATCGCATTCTGCAAGGTATGCTCCGGTAAATTTGAGCGTAACCACGGTTATAAGCATATCCGCACCGGCAAAGTAATGAAATTTGCCGCCCCCACAGCATTCATGGCCCAGAAAAAAAATATTGTTGATGAGGCGTGGCCCGGTGACATCGTCGGTATCCCCGATACCGGCAACTTCAAGATTGGCGACACGCTCACCTCGGGTGATGAATTGCATTTCAAGGGACTTCCTTCATTCTCCCCCGAGATGTTTAAATATATCGAGAACACCGACCCCATGAAGTCCAAGCAGCTTGAAAAAGGTATACAGCAATTGATGGATGAGGGCGTGGCTCAGTTATTTACCAATACATTCAACGGGCGCAAGATTATCGGCACCGTTGGCCAGCTGCAGTTTGAGGTAATACAATACCGATTGCTGCATGAATATGGAGCTCAGTGCCGTTGGGAGCCATTGTCCATGTATAAAGCATGCTGGATTGAGAGTGATGACCCGGCCGAGCTTGAAGCATTTAAAAAGCGTAAACACCAGTTTATGGCAGTCGACCGTGATGGCCGCGATGTCTTTATGGCCGACTCAGGTTATGTGCTCACAATGGCGCGCAATGATTTCCCTAAAATCAAGTTCCATTTCACCAGCGAATTTTAAGTGGGGAGAGGCGCATTTTGAGACCACGGCCAAGTGCTATAGTGTAATCCAGAGGCTTGCCGGATTTTTCGGGTAACACTGCCGAGGGTCCCCCCCCCCCGGGTAGCCGCCATTTTTTACCGACATGGCCCCGTACCCTCAACAATCCCCCCAAAAAAAAGGATGTGAAACAAGGTGTTTCACATCCTTTTTTTTGGGGGGATTTAAATTGATATTATTTCACAAGTACCTTCTGGGCTTTTGCACCATTTACCTTGATATAGATGGAGCCTGCCTTAGGATTGGCGATCTCTACACCCTGAAGGTTGTAGTAGCGTGCCGGTCCGTCATCCATCAGGTCTTCCTTGATTGACTGGATACCGCTGGTGATACCGGGAGCCGACGGATCACTGCTGGCAAGTATCTTTGAGCTGTCAAAGTCAACGAGGTAGGCTCTTGCTTTCACTGAGTAATTGTCACCGGCAACGGGAGCTGCGGGGAACACTACTGAGGTGGTTTCACCCTCTACGCTTCCGGCCTGAAGCTGAATCTCATCCTCTACGGCCGAGATACCGCTCACCTTGATGCTCTTGAAGTATACCGAGCAGTCATCGTCATTCTCGTTGACAGGCAGCATGAGTATTACGCTGTTGGGGTGGGGACATTTCAGGCTGAAGCTGTGCTTGGTGAACTGGCCGTTGAGGTCATCGGTCTGATGGCTGTCGCCTATCTCATATTCTCCGGTTGAGGGGTCGAGATAAAGGAGGCCTACCAGCAGAGAGGTGGCACCCTCGCTTGCATTGCCATTATAGTCAGTTGCCTGACCTGCACATAGGTCGAGATCAAATTTTACCTCACCATTTTCAAATACCGAGCAGTCAAACAATGGTGATTGGATTGACGCATCGTAACCAAACAATGAGTAGATCCAGTTGGTCATCAATCCATGTGCGCCATTTATGTCTGATACAAGAGTCCATGTCCAACCGGGCATCTCGACAAATTCATCTGACAGATATTCCGACTCTACGGGAGAGTCAAGGGTGCCGTTGCTGCTGAATGATGAAAAGTCGGCATCGGTGATTGCAAAGTTCTCACCCTGTTTCAACAGGTGATGACGGGTGGCCGACGCAAGGTAATAGTTGGCACCATTCACGGCATCCCATGATGCCTTGAGCTGATTGTCCTCGATAGCTACCTTAACATTGGCGGGTGCTACTAATTTCATTACATAGACATAGCTTGAGGGGTTGGAGTAGTTTTCACCATCGGTGGCTGTGACGGTGTAGGCAAAAAATTCGCCTTCCTTGATGCCTGTGACAGTATATTTTGTTGCACCCTTTACCTCTACATCCTTGAGATAGGGGGTCATCTCATCGGTGCCGGGGTCATAGCGATAGACGTTGAGCAGATAGGCGGTAGCATTGTCTACAGCCTCCCAGTTGGCTACAAATGAGAATCCGGTGTAATCGGTAGCTTCAAGACCCTGGGGCGTGGCGACCAGTGGTTGAGAAATCTCCATCACCAGGTTTTTAATCATTGCATCGGCTTCTTCATAAAACCACAGCTGGCAATAACCACTTTCGGTCTGCATGGCATCGGTGCCGGTGATGTTATACTCTACATGTTTCCAGCCATCGGCAGGAGTGACGGTAACGCCGTCGGCATATACCTGGTTGCCATAAAAGTCACCTGCCACGCAATAAAATTCATCTTCCTGAGATGAAGAGTTGGCAATCTTGACGTCACATGAAATCTTGACTGTGCTGCCCGCGGTGATATCGGGTGTCCACAGGAAGCCTTCCTCATTGGTGCCGGGGTCGACAAAGTGAATGTAAAGTGCTCCACCGGCCTGGGCGAGCCCGGCCCCGCCAAATCCATAGTTGGCCTCGCCAATGAGTGATGCCGGGATGTTGCCGTCATCGTCGAGGGCAATCATTACAGGCGAGCTCTCCGAGCCTTGAGTGAGGTTGCTGAAATTAGGATTGTAAGTCACCGTGTTGGCAGCAGCCTTAACAACCGGTGAGACTCTCTTTACCGGGCTCAGGTCATTGGGGCGGAGCTCCGGTTTGCTCTTCTGTTTACGCGAAATTTTCTTTTTTGCATTACGTGAAGCTGCAGTTGTGGTTTCAACCTTCACAGGTGTCATTTCGGTTACAGGCGTGATGTGCCTGAGTTTGTCAGACGGCACTGCGGCCAGTGTTGAAAGTGTTGTCGCTAATGCGAGGAATGTAGTAAAAACTTTCATGCTTTTTGTCGCTTTTGGTTAATAAAAAGTTGTTTTTGAAGCTATATCGATGCAAATATACATTAAGAGTTTGGATTTGCAAAATTTTACCGATACAATTTATCATTTTGTGCATAAAAGAGGGCGATTTTGGGGCGTTGTGTTGACTATATATAAGAAAATGTGGATAATTGGCAGTGAATGCCAATTATCCACAATCAATATTGTAATGTGAGAGTGACGCTTTAGAAGTTGTAACCGAGGGTTACATCCACCGTGTTTTGATACATTGATGGGTTGGATGGATTATTTTTAAGATTGACCATGCCTATACCGCCTGAGATGCCCAGATATATCTGCTCATAGTTAAGTGCAGCACCTATGCGCCAGGCGCAATCCACTCGATGCATCACTCCATCCTTTTTGTACAAGTCAAAATTGCCTGTAATCTTGTCATCAAGTAACGAGTAGTGATAATTGTTGGCAAGACCCACACGCAGCTCAGGGCCGGTGAAGACGGCGACGTTAAGGTCGCTTGTGAAGTCAAAATGATAACCCACCATCACCGGGATGGCAAGACCCCAGTTGCGAAAAGAATTTTCAGCAACGCCACCTATGATATCGAGCTTCTTGGCCGACCATGTGTTGTAAAAGATGTTGAGTCCCGGCTCAATATAGAGGTTGGCATGCAGCGGGATGTTGTAGACACCACCTAAGTTGAAACCGGCTCCGTTGGTAAATGTCCCCGAGGCATTGGAGGTGGGGCAGCTCATTTCAAATGAGCCTCTCACACCGAAATAGGGCTTGTTGTTACCGCTGTTGAAAATGCTTGACTGGGCACAGGCTGTGCCTGCACTCATTGCCGCAACCAATAGAGAGAGCAGATATTTTTGTTTCATAATGCAACGTTTTTCTTTTTTATACAATTAAACTCGCCAAAATGTTGAAGTTGTATCCTGAAAATTTACCAATTCAGTATTTTTTTGCTAATTTTGCAATATAATACATTTATATATATGAAACATAATAATTACAGTAATATTGTGTCGAGGATTCTGCCGATGCTGCTCCTTGTCGCTATCTTGGCCGGCTGCAAAAGCAATGTAGAGAAGATACAGGAAGTGATAAATGATAAAAACGCCGGTTGCCCGCTGGTTATCACCAAGGGGTTGACTCTCGACACAATCACGCTTGACAGCGTGGGAGTAATCTATAACATCACTGTCGACACAGTTGTTGCTAAAAAAATCCCGTTTGGCGCCTTTGCAACTGATTCCGCTAAAATCCAATCCGGTTTTTATGACCGTCTCATCAAGGCTGTTGAAAACGGTAGCGACCGTGATTTTATCGAGATGTGTGCCAATGAGGGCTTGTCGATAATCTACCGTTACCGCAATTTCAATCACACCGACTCGGTCGATGTAACAGTCCCTGCTGTTAATCTCATCCCCCTCGCCGAGCCCTCTGATTCAATAGAGCCTGACACCGCAGCAGTTAAGAAAATTCAGGCTGATACTACCCGACGATGAACGACACTCGTGTTTCCATGCGCCGCGGATTGCTGGCGTTGTCGCCCGTGATGGTGTTTATCGCGCTCTATCTTGTAGTATCTATTTTTGTAGGTGACTTCTATAAGATGCCGATATCGGTGGCTATGATTGTGGCATCGGTGTGGGCTCTAATCCTGTTTAAGGGGCACCCGCTGCTTGAGCGCATCGACACCTTCTCCCACGAGGCTGCCCAGGGTGGCATTATGTATATGGTGTGGGTATTTGTTTTGGCGGGTGCCTTTTCGTCACTTGCCAAGTCGATAGGCTCTATTGAGGCTACGGTCAACTTCACCCTCAGTTTCATGCCTCCCGAATACTTGCTCCCGGGGCTCTTTCTGGCAGCTTGTTTCATATCGTTGTCGATAGGCACCTCGGTGGGCACTGTGGTCGCTCTCGCTCCGCTTGCCATGGAAATGGCGACAATCGAGGGTGGGAATGTGCCACTCTATGTCGCGACAGTCCTTGGCGGTGCCTTTTTTGGTGATAATCTGTCGTTTATCTCCGACACTACAATCGCAGCTACCCGCACCCAGGGTACCGATATGCGCGACAAGTTCAAGGCTAATATCTGGATTGCGGTCCCGGCTGCCATCATTACCATTATTTTATATGTCTCAATCTCGTCGCCCGACATCGTTGCTGCCAACATCGGTGATTACAATCCTTGGTTGATGACACCCTATATTGTGGTGATTGTGCTGGCTTTGTTGGGAGTGAATGTTATGATGGTTTTGCTGTGTGGCATTCTTAGTGCCGGTGCGCTCGGTGTCGCTACCACGGGTGAGCTGATGCCGGTATTCGGTTACATTGGCGAGGGTATCGAGTCGATGGGAAATCTCATCGTCATAACACTGCTTGCCGGCGGCATGTTAGGGCTGATAAAAGAAATGGGTGGCGTGAAATATCTGCTCCAAGTGTTGAGCTCGCGCATCCATGGGCCTCGTGGTGCACAGGCGTGTATCGTCACTCTTGTGGGGCTCGTCAATATATGCACCGCCAACAACACGATAGCCATCATCACTGTGGGTGAGCTTGCCAGGGAAATTTCGACACGTTACCGTATCGACCCCCGCAAGAGCGCAAGTCTGCTCGATACGTCATCATGTATCGTTCAGTGCATTATACCCTATGGCGCACAAGGACTCCTTGCAGCCTCGCTTGCGGGGATTTCGCCAATCGCGCCATTGCCTTATCTATATTATCCCTTTATACTTGCAGGGATGGTGGCATTGTCAATCATATTCATGTTTCCACGCCGCCTGAATGTTAATAAATATTAAATTGTTTAACCATGGTGCTATATTTCGTAAATTAGTGCGTCAAATGGAATAAGAGCAGTTTAATCAATCATGTATATTATTCACATAAATTAATAATTAACATCAATGAACAAGAATTTCAAATTGATGCTGTCGCTGCTGGTCGCACTGTTTGTGCTTCCTCTCTTTGCGACAGCTCAGGAGATGCCCCAGATGCCTCAGCTTCCCAAGGATCCTGACGTGCGTTATGGTGTGCTTCCCAATGGATTGACCTATTACATCCGTCACAACGAGCGACCCAAGGGCCAGGCTGATTTCTACATTGCTCAGAAAGTAGGCTCAATCCTCGAGGATGACAGCCAGCGTGGTCTCGCTCACTTTCTTGAGCACATGTGTTTCAATGGCACCGAGAATTTCCCTGGCAATTCTCTCATCACATGGCTTGAGTCAAATGGTGTGAAATTTGGTCACAATCTCAATGCCTACACCAGCATTGACCAGACAGTCTACAACATTTCCAATGTGCCTGTAGCCCGCGAGAGTGTGCAGGACTCATGCCTCCTCATCCTCCACGATTGGGCCGATGGCCTCTTGCTCGACCCCGAAGAGATTGACAAGGAGCGCGGCGTAATCCATGAAGAGTGGCGTTCACGCAACGTAGGCCAGCAGCGCATCCTCGAAAACCTGCTTCCTAAGATTTATCCCGACAACAAATATGGCCACCGTCTCCCTATCGGCACTATGGAGGTTGTCGACAACTTCCCCCATCAGGCTCTGCGCGACTACTATGAGGCATGGTATCGTCCCGACCAGCAGGGCGTGATCGTAGTCGGCGACATCGACGTTGACCGCATCGAGAACAAAATCAAGGAGCTTTTCGGCCCCATCAAGATGCCTGAGAACGCCGCTGAGCGTGATTATCTTGCAGTGCCCGACCATGAAGGTACAATTATTGCTGTGGGTCACGACCCTGAGCAGACCAACAATATCGTACAGCTTTCATTCCTCTCTGACCCCATGCCCCGCGAGATGAACAATACTCCCGCCGCTTATATGGAGGCTTATGTGAAGGCAATAATCTCAAGCATGCTCAACCAGCGTCTCGCCGACCTCGGCAATGAGCCCGATTGTCCTTATGTTGCTGCTTTCTGTAATTTTGGTGACTTCCTCGTGTCCAAGACCAAAGAAGCATTTGATGTATCAGGCGTGGCCAAGGGCGATGATCTCATGCCCACACTCGAGACTATCTACCGTGAGGTGCTCCGCGCAGCCCGTGGCGGTTTCACCTCGACCGAATATGACCGTGCAAAGAGCCAGTATCTCGCCCGTCTCGACAAAATGTACAACAACCGTGCATCACGTGAGAACGAGGGATTTGTTAACGAGTATGTCAACAACTTCCTCGACAACGATGCAATGCCCGGTATCGAAACCGACTATCAGCTCGGCCAGCAGGTGGCTCAGATGATTCCCATTGAGATGATCAATCAGGCTTTCAAGGAGATGATTACCGATGACAACCGCGTGCTCATCGGTTTCACCGCCGAGAAGGAGGGCATGACATTCCCCTCTGATGAAGACTATCTCAATCTCCTCAAGAAAGTTGAAAGTGAAGAGATCGAGGCTTTTGTCGATGAAGTCAAGACCGAGCCCCTTATCCCCTCGCTCCCCAAGCCAGGAAAAATCACGAAAGAGCAGAACAATCTCCAGTGGGGTGCAACCGAGTTCACCCTCTCCAATGGTGTCAAGGTACTTGTCAAGAAGACCGACTTCAAGGAAGATGACATCCGCTTCCTCGCTATTGCCAAGGGTGGTACAAGCATCTTCCCCGATGCCAATGCCAACTCTCTTATCTTCATGCCTGTTGCTCTCGAGGGATTAGGCCTCGGCGACTACTCCAATTCTGACCTCAGGAAGTATCTCCAGGGCAAGATTGCCGATATCGACTTGTCATTTGATTCTTATATGCGCGAAGTTACCGGTAACGCTTCACCCAAGGATCTCCCTTATCTCATGGAGCTTATCTACATGGCATTCTCCAATCCTGCTCTCGACACCAAGGAGTTTGAGGCTGCTCAGTCACAGTATGCCGGCTATCTTGCCAATATGGCCAACAATCCCGACTATGTGTTCAGCATCGAGATGAAGAAAGCTCTCTACAATTCACCCCGCATGCAGCAACTCACCGCCGATGTTGTGAAGGCAGCCGACCGTGGCACTATCCTCGACATGACCAAGAAAATGGTAGCCAATGCAGCCGATTATACATTTATCTTTGTAGGTAATGTGGATATTGAGAAGCTACGTCCCCTCCTTGAGCAGTATATCGCTACTCTTCCTGCCGATGCTAAGGCTGCTGCCAAAAATAAAGTGCAGTTTATCCCTGAAACCCAGTTTAAGGGTGGCCGTGGCATTGACACCTACAAAATGGAAATGCAGACACCTCAGACCACTGCTTTCCTCCAGGAGTGGGCCAACCTTGACTTCACTCCCAAAAACCGTGCTCTTGCTTCAATCGCCGGTCAGATACTTTCAGCCCGATTGCTCAAGACTGTACGTGAGGAAAATGGCGCAGTTTACTCAATAGGCGCTCAGGGTGGCATGTTGCGTCTCTCACCCCAGAACACCAGGATTATCTCATCGTTCCCCATGGATCCCTCTAAAAAGGACCTCGTGCTCGAGCTTATCGACACCGAGTTCAAGGGTATGGCCAATGAGGTTACTTCCGAAGAGCTAAACAAGGTGAAAGAATATATGATTAAAAATCATATTGAGAATGAGCGCAACAACGAGTCATGGATTGGCTGGATGGGTGGTTCGCTCATGAATGGCGTTGACACATATACAGGCTATGTCGACATGATTAACTCAATCACTCCCGCCGATGTTGCCAACTTCATGAAGCAGCTCAATAAGCAAGACAACTACCGCATCTTCATGCTTGAGCCTAAGAACTGATCACATCTTGTGACACAATAAAATCGGGCACCGGGATTTTTCCGGTGCCCGATTTTATTGTGTCAATTCATTGCTTCAGGATAGCAGCCTTGCTACAACATTTATGGGGACGATGCGTGACACCATCTTGCGACAGCTTGTCAGCAAGAGCTTGAAAGGGCTTTTCCCGGCCTGAGGTGCTGTCACAAGATTGTCAATATCTTCATCGTTGATATCGGGATAGAAACGCTTGAGGTGATTGTTGTAGGTCGCGCGGTTGTCACTATCGGCCTTAATCATCGCGATGCACACAGCCCTATAGGCAGGGAGCAACCCCTCTACAGCTTCAATGTTGCCGCTATCCTTGAAATGGTTTATCATCAACTCTCTCACGCCTCGGGCCATCTCAAGCTTCTTGATTGTGCCGGCTTGACTCCATATTGCATGGGAATGCTGGCGATACACAGCCATGGGTCTCTTATCGTAGTATATCTTACCACGTGCAGCATTGAGCATGTGGAGCGGATAATCATAGGTCGATACACGATTGAACCACCCGGGCAGCTCCTCGGCAGGAATACGGCGAAACATCGCCGACACATTGCTTATGTAATTGCTGCGCGAGAGGTGGAAGATAGAGGTGTGGGGCTGGCTGCCACCATTGCTCAGGCTCCATGTGCCCCGGTCGATATAGTGGTTGATAACACGGTGAATGGCGATTGTATAGTCGGGGTGAGAGTCAAGAAACCTGGCCTGACGGCTTAGCTTTAGGGGCGATGTCCAGTAGTCGTCACCCTCGCATATTGCCACATATTCACCCCGGCATCTGGCATAGGCATCCATGAAATTGGGTATCAGCCCCATGTTATGTTTGCGTTCAAGAAGCGTGATGACTTCAGGATGCTCGGCAGCCATGCATCGGCATATAAGCCCCGTGTCGTCACTGCTGCAATCATCGGCAATGACTATCTCGTAATCAAAGTCAACACGTTGATTTAAAACACTCCTTATTGCTTGCTCGATGAACTCTTGCTGATTGTAAGTCAGCATCAATACGCTCACCTTGGGCGATTTTTCCTTTCTCATAACAGTGCAAAAATAGCCAATTATCACCAGTTGAGCAACTAAAAAGAGGGTAGAAGTGAATGGATGTTACAATTTTGTCACGCCAAAAATGTTTTTTGTAAATTATTAACTTGAAAAAAATTGTGAGAAAGTTTAAAAAGCATTAAATTTGCAATCTACCTTTATTCTTCACTAAATCAACCCTTTATCATGATTATTCTCGCTGACAGCAGCACCTTAAAAACCTCATGGGTGATAGCCGATGGAGACCGCATACTGGAAACTGCGTTTACTGATGGCTTGAACCCTAATGTATTCACTAGAAGAGAAATAAGTCACATTATCAGACTTAGCTTGCCGGCTTCGTTTTTCAAGCGCCGCTGGCAAAATGTAATTTTCTATGGCGCCGGATGTGAAGACAACGACAAGCGCAAGATTGTGGAAGCTTCACTCACGGCACAGTTCCGCTCTCCGGTGGTAGTTCACGAGAATCAACTCGGAGCTGCCCGTGGTATGTTGCATAACCGTTCTGGTGTCGTGTGTATACTCGGCACCGGCACAAGCTGTTGCCGATATGACGGCAGTCGTATTACCCATAAGGTGCGCCGCCTTGGCCATATTCTTGGCGAGGAGGGGAGTGCCCTATACATGAGCAAGCGATTTGTGAGCGATTGTCTCAAGGGGTTTGCACCCGCCGACCTTGTCGAGGAGTTTTATTCCCATTACGGCCTTGATGAAGACAGCCTGCTACAAGAAATTTACAATGCATCCAAGATGACGCAGACTCTTGCCGGTTACGCCTATTTCCTTCATGAACATGACGAGCTCCCTTATGTCAAGCATCTCATCTATGACAGCATCGAGGAGTTTATCCGTTGCATCCTTGGCAAGCTTATGAAAGATGGAGACACTGTCTATTTTGTAGGATGGGTGGCCGAGCTGTTTGCCGAGCAGCTCAGAGTGGTGTGTGAGCGTCATGATATACGCATCGGCAATATTTGCGAGAGCCCCATCCGTGGCTTGCTACATTATCATCTCCACAATTGAGACTCCGGCTCCCGGAAACTGATAAATAGCAACCGGTTCATTAGATTAGAGGAGGAGACCTTTAGCGGGCCTCCTCCTTATCATCCTTAAACAACTCGCCCTTCTCGTCGAGGTGATAGTTGCGTGCCAGTGTGGCGATAAAACGCGTAATCTGACGCATTGCAGCACTGGTGTCAGGTGAAATCTCTTTCTGGCCAAGACGCATCAGCAACATCCCATATAGGGCATTGAAGCATGTTTCAATCTCGCCGCGCTTGTCATCGCCCGATTTGGAGCGTAATTCCACAACAAAGGGGAGCGTTTTGTAAAACTCGGCTGTATAGTCGGCATACTTTGGGTCGGCGAGTAATGCCTGATGCAGTCTCACCATGTCACTCAACACATTCTTGTTAATCTGGAGATGTCCTTGTTTTTCAATACCCTCGCGTTCCATCATCTCAATGAGTGACTCATACCACTCGGTCATTTCACGCTTTTGGGCATCACTGAGGTCAAATCGGTCGATTACATTCTTCTTGATGAGCTCAATGTCAAGGTTGTTGGCTCTTATCATGTCCTCAATCTGCCACATGTAGATGAGGTATTCGGCAATATTTTCCTTGCGTTTCTGCGATGCTATTATCATAATTTTAAAACCTTTTTGCAAATATAACATAAAGAAACCTATTTTTGTGCGTAAATCAGCGCATTTTTGTTTGCTTGGTATCGGTTATTTTCTTACTTTTGCATCATAACCCAAAATATTTTCAAATTAATCTACCATGCTAACTGAAACTGATTTAAAGCAATTGGAGGCTAAAGGCATCACTGTTGAGCAACTTAGCGCTCAGCTCGAGAGGTTTGCGACCGGCTTCCCTTATCTCTCTATTACCGGTGCCGCCACTCCCGCTGATGGCATAAAAGTGCTCACTCCCGAGCAAGAGCAGATGGCACTCACGCGTTGGAACAGATATCTGATGGATGGGGGAGACGTCTACAAGTTTGTCCCCGCATCGGGCGCAGCATCCCGCATGTTCAAGGCAATGTATGAATTTTCCGACGGTAATGCTATGACAGCCCCCGAGGGATCTGCTGCGCGCGCCATTGTCGACAATATTGACAATCTTCCCTTCAAGGCCGAGCTCGAAGCGGCTGTCATGAAAATGTATGATAACAAGCTGTCGGCTCTCATTGCCGCAGGTCGTGACCGCGACATTATCAAGGCCATCATCGACCCCGAGGGGATGAATTATGGCAATCTCCCCAAAGGTCTCCTCAGCTTCCACAGCTATCAAGATGGCCCGCGCACTCCTGTTGACGAGCATCTCACCGAGGGAGCCCAGACTGCCGCCAACGCCTCGGGCATCGTTAATCTTCATTTCACCGTGTCGGCATCCCACAAGAAGCTCTTTGAAGAGAAGCTTTCTAAAGCCATTCCAGCAGCTGAAGCTCGCACAGGCAAGAAATTCAATATCTCGATGAGTGAGCAGAAACCCTCGACCGACACTGTCGCTGCCAATCCTGACGGCACCCCCTTCCGCCTGGAAGATGGCTCGTTGTTGTTCCGCCCCGGAGGCCACGGTGCTCTCATCGAAAATCTCAACGATATCGACTCCACTGTTATCTTTATCAAGAATATCGATAATGTAGTGCCCGATTCATTGCGCGACTCGACAGTGAAATACAAGTCGGTTATCGCAGGATACCTCATCGAAACCCATGACCATATTGTATCGACGCTTGAGGCACTAAGCTCGCCCGATGTTGATTGCGATACAGTTGATAGCGCTGTCAATTTCCTCGCTGAGGAGCTTTGCACCACATCCGACAAGCTCTCAGGCATGTCAAAGGCTGAGAAAATCGATTGGGTGAAGTCCAAACTCGATCGTCCACTCAGAGTGTGTGGCATGGTGCGCAATGAGGGTGAACCCGGTGGTGGTCCCTTTATCGCTGTCAACCCTGACGGGTCGGCATCGCCCCAGATTCTTGAAAGTCACCAGATCGACATGAGCAAGCCCGCCTACTCTGCCATGCTCAACAATGCGACCCACTTCAACCCCGTTGATCTCGTGTGCTATGTGCGCCGTGCCGACGGTTCAAAATATGACCTGCGCGGTTACACCGACCCCGCTACCGGCTTTATCAGTTCCAAGAGCGCGCATGGTAAAGAGCTGCGTGCCCTTGAGCTCCCCGGCCTGTGGAATGGCGCGATGAGTGACTGGAATACAATCTTTGTTGAAGTGCCTGCGAGCACATTCAATCCCGTCAAGACCGTCAACGACCTCTTGCGCCCCGCCCATCAGTCCTGATTCCTTGCTTTAGAAACAGTTTAAAATTTATTTATCTTGTTTTTAAGAGTCTTGTCAATCTATCTTAAATTTTGGCTCAGTCATTTAGGACCCCCTAAACTCCCTCATCATGATTAAAAATCCAAATGACAATCCCTCTCAAATCCTGCGATAAATAAATTTAAACAGTTTCTTAACCCATAACAAAAAAAGTGGCAACCTCCCGTCGAGATTGTCACTTTTTTTATTTTAATCATGTTGATTATCAGCAATAATAGTCGACGCAGGCGCGTGACTCTTTGTGCCCGGCCAGTAGGGCCGCTGCAGCGACGTGGGCCGGGTGTTTGGCATAAACCTCTACATCGGCCATCGTCTCGACGGTAGCGGTCAATACCACATCCCAGCTCTCATCCGGATTTTCATTTATGCCCACCTCCATCGACTTGAGACATTCAATAGTCTCGGGAAGTGCCAGCAATGCTTTCTTAAAGGATTTTGCTACGGCCAAGCGCTCACTATCCGAGCCGCTCAACTTGAACATTACGATATGTTTTACCATGGCTAATTATTGTTTATAGAGACGTTCACGGGCGGCAAGCACCTTTTCATCGGTGATGTAGTCATCATAGTCCATCATCTTGTCGATGATGCCGTTGGGGGTGAGCTCGATTATGCGGTTGCAGACGGTCTGGATAAACTCGTGGTCATGGCTTGACAAGAGCATGTTGCCCTTGAAAGCCTGGAGGGTGTTGTTGAAAGCCTGGATCGACTCGAGGTCGAGATGGTTGGTAGGGGAGTCGAGCACCATGGTGTTGGCATCGCGCAGCATCATGCGGGCGATCATGCAGCGCATTTTCTCGCCACCCGAGAGCACCGAGGCTTTCTTGAGCACCTCCTCGCCCGAGAAAAGCATCTTGCCGAGGAAGCCTTTGAGATAGATCTCGCTCGAGTCGTCGCTGAATTGACACAGCCAGTCGACAAGGTTGAGGTCGGTGTTGAAAAATCCCGAGTTGTCGAGAGGCAGATAGGCGGTGGTGATGGTCTGTCCCCACTCATAGGTGCCCTCGTCGGGCTTGCGGTTGCCGATGATTATCTCAAAGAGGGCTGTCATGGCGCGGGGGTCGTGGCTCAGGAATGCCATCTTGTCTCCCTTCTCAACCTGGAAGTTGACATCCTTGAACAGCACCTCGCCGTCGATGCTGGCTGTGAGGCCCTTGACCTCGAGTATCTTGTTGCCGGGCTCGCGCTGGGGCGTGAAGATGATGCCGGGATAGCGGCGCGATGAGGGCTGGATCTCCTCGACATTGAGTTTCTCGAGCATCTTCTTGCGCGAGGTGGTCTGCTTTGACTTGGCCACATTGGCGCTGAATCGCTGGATGAACTCCAGGAGCTCCTTGCGCTTCTCCTCGGCCTTCTTGTTGGCCTGCTGCTGCTGACGCAGAGCGAGCTGCGACGACTGCATACCAGAAGCTGTAGTTGCCGGCAAAGAGTGACATCTTGTTGTAGTCGATGTCGAGAGTGTGGTGTGCTCACCGAGTCAAGGAAGTGACGGTCGTGGCTCACGACAAGCACGGTGTTTTCAAAGTTGGAGAGGTAATCCTCAAGCCAGGCCACAGTCTCGAGGTCAAGGTCGTTGGTGGGCTCGTCGAGAAGCAAGGTTGTCGGGATTGCCGAATAGAGCCTTGGCGAGAAGCACGCGCACCTTTTCATTGGCGCTCATGTCTTTCATGAGCATGTAGTGACGGTCTTCCTTGATGCCGAGGCCGCTGAGCAGCGCCGCAGCATCGCTCTCGGCGTTCCATCCCTCGAGCTCGGCGAATTTCTCCTCCAGCTCGGAGGCGCGGATGCCGTCGGCGTCGGTGAAGTCGGCTTTGCAGTATAGGGCATCTTTCTCCTTCATGATGTCCCAGAGCACGGTGTGGCCCTGGAGCACGGTGTCCATCACCGTGCAGTCGTCAAACTTGAAGTGGTCCTGCTCAAGCACGCTCATGCGCTCGCCGGGGCCCTGTGTCACTGTGCCGTGGGTGGGCGTAAGCTGGCCGCTGAGTATACGCATCAATGTTGACTTGCCGGCACCGTTGGCGCCGATGATGCCATAGCAGTTGCCGGGAGTGAATTTCAGATTCACATCCTGGAACAAAACTCTTTTACCAAACTGAATACCTAAATTGTTGACTGCAATCATTAGCTTAATATTATTGTAGACGTGAGTTAGAGGGTGCAAAGGTAAGCATTTTTTGCAAGATGGTGGGCTGCAATTTACACATTTTTCATTGAATTATGTAATAATGGGCCCTTAGACACGTTTTAAATAAACATGCTGTTGAAAAATAGTGTGCAGTTATCAGAAAAAATGTGTATCTTTGCACGTTAATTCCCAAAAACCACAATGAGACAACTTAAAATTACTAAATCCATTACCAATCGTGAGAGTGCTTCACTTGACAAGTACTTGCAGGAAATTGGACGCGAGGAGTTGATTTCAGTAGAAGAGGAGGTGGAGCTCGCCCAGCGTATACGCCAGGGTGACGAGCGCGCCCTCACCAAGCTTGTAAGAGCTAACCTGCGCTTCGTGGTTTCGGTGGCCAAGCAGTATCAGAATCAGGGCCTCAGCCTCCCCGACCTTATCAACGAAGGCAATCTTGGTCTGATCAAGGCCGCTCAGAAGTTTGACGAGACGCGCGGCTTCAAGTTTATCTCCTATGCCGTGTGGTGGATCCGTCAGTCGATTCTGCAGGCCCTCGCCGAGCAGAGCCGCATTGTGCGTCTCCCTCTCAATCAGGTGGGCTCACTCAATAAAATCAATAAGGCCCTCTCTAAATTTGAGCAGGAAAACGAACGCCGTCCCTCGCCTGAGGAGCTCGCCGACCGTCTTGACGTGCCTGTTGAGAAGATTGCCGACACGCTCAAGGTGTCGGGCCGTCACATCTCGGTGGATGCTCCATTTGTGGAGGGTGAGGATAATTCACTCCTTGATGTGCTCACCAATGATGACTCTCCAATGGCCGACAATTCGCTCAATCAGGAGTCACTCTCCAAGGAGGTTGACCGCGCTCTAAAGCAACTCCATGAGCGTGAACGCGAAATCCTGAAGCTGTTCTTTGGCATCGGATGCCAGGAGATGACACTCGAGGAGATCGGCGCCAAGTTTGACCTCACTCGTGAGCGTGTCCGTCAGATTAAAGAGAAAGCTATACGCCGTCTCAAGGGTCAACGCAGCAAGCTGCTTAAGACCTATCTCGGCCAGTAAACGGCTGCTCTCGGCTTATACATATTAGAATTAATAAACGTCGCCATCATCAATTATTGGATTGATGATGGCGACTGTTTTGGGGTGACGGTAGTCGTGTGAATTACATACCGGTGTAGGTGGCGGGCGAGAGGAGATGGAGCTCGGCCTTGACAGCGTCGCTCACCTCAAGGGTGTCGATAAACTCGGCTATGCTTTCGGCTGTAACCTTGGAGTTGGTGCGGGTGAGCTGCTTGAGAGTCTCGTAGGGGTTGGGGTAGCCTTCGCGGCGCAGGATGGTCTGTATGCCCTCGGCAACGACGTTCCACATCGCGTCAAGGTCGCGGTCGATAGCCTCGCGGTTGAGGATGAGCTTGCCGAGGCCCTTGAGTGTCGAAGCCATAGCGATGACCCCATGAGCCATGGGCACGCCTACGTTACGCAACACGGTCGAGTCGGTCAAGTCGCGCTGCAGTCGTGAAACCGGGAGCTTGGTCGACAGGTGGCCAAGAATGGCATTGGAGATACCGATGTTGCCCTCCGAGTTCTCGAAGTCGATGGGGTTGACCTTGTGGGGCATTGCCGACGAGCCAACCTCGCCTGCTTTGATCTTCTGCTTGAAGTATTCCATCGAGATGTACATCCACATGTCGCGGTCAAGGTCGAGGATGATGGTGTTGATGCGGCGCATCGCGTCAAAAAGGGCGGCGAGGTTGTCGTAATTGGATATCTGGGTGGTATAAGCCTCGCGCTCGATACCGAGCTGGCCGCTGAGGAATGATGCTGCAAATTCTTGCCAGTCAACATCAGGGTAGGCTACATGATGAGCATTGAAATTGCCGGTAGCGCCGCCAAACTTGCCGCTGATTTTTACAGCCTTGAGTGATGCCAACTGCTCCTTGAGGCGGTAGACATATACCATCATCTCCTTTCCCAGGCGAGTGGGTGACGCGGGTTGACCATGGGTCTTGGCAAGCATCGGGATGTCGGCCCAGTCGATTGCCATCTTTTCAAGGGTGTCGATGAGCTCTTCAATCATGGGGTAGTATACTTCGATGAGGGCATCCTTGATGCTCATGGGCACCGAGGTGTTGTTGATGTCCTGGGAGGTGAGGCCGAAGTGGATATACTCCTTATAGGCCTGAAGACCGAGGATGTCAAACTTTTCCTTGAGGAAGTATTCTACAGCCTTGACATCGTGGTTGGTGACGCTCTCTATCTCCTTGATGCGGGTTGCATCTGCAGTGGTGAAGTCGCGATAGATATCACGCAGCTTGTCAAAAAGATTGTTGTCGATTGAGGCAAACTGGGGGAGAGGCTTGGTGGCAAGAGCGATGAAATATTCTATTTCAACTTTCACGCGATAGCGTATCAGTGCATACTCTGAAAAATAATTGGCGAGTGAGGCACACTTTGAACGGTAGCGACCGTCGACCGGAGAGATAGCTGTGAGTGTCGTAAGCTCCATAAAAAGCAGTATTATATTATATATGTGTATAGATGATGTATTCTGTGACTGCAAAGTTACTGCTTAAAGTTGAATTTAGAAAGTAATTCAGAAAAATGTTGGCATTTTAGAAAATTGTTATTACCTTTGTCGCATTATTTAAATAACATTTACATTTGTTTGTAATCTTATAGAGATTTTTATTGGCAATTAGTAGAGATTTTGTGACACCATTGCCAATCCAAGGTAAAGGATGTCATAATCAATTATAATTTATTTAAATTTTTTATTCAATGAAAAAATTTTTACTCGCAGTCGCACTTGTAGCTGTATCGGTTACAGCCTCGGCTAAAGGTTTTGTAGGTGGTGAATTTGGTCTTTGGCGCAACTATGATGCCAACACTACTTCATTCAAGCTTCTCCCTACTGTAGGTTATGACCTCAACAGCAAGTGGACTATCGGTGGATCTATCGGTTATGGTTACGATTATAACAAAGGTGCCGACGCCCACAGCTTCATTATCGCTCCCTTCGCACGCTACAATGCAGTTTCGTTTGGTCCCGTCACCATCTTTGCCGATGGTGGCCTTACTTATTCTCTTACCGACTGGGAAGGTCCCGGCTCCAACAACTCTTGGGAGGTAGGTATCAAGCCCGGTGTTAAGGTAAAACTCCACAAGAATATCAGCTTCGTTTCTCACTGGGGTTTCTTTGGCTGGCGTGAGAATGACGGTACCAAGTTCATGCCTCAGGGTCAGACCGGTTTCGGTTTTGATTTCTCAGGCAACAGCCTCACCTTTGGTATGAGCTACGATTTCTAAGAACAAAATATCGTTAGGGTGCTGTGCAACCGGCTTTTGGGCTTGTTGCACAGCATTTTTTTTGCTTATAGATAAAAATGCCTATCTTTGCGTTACTAAACTATAATCATTATCTCAGTGCCACGTTTTTCAGTAATAGTACCCGTGTATAATCGCATTGATGAGGTGCAGGATCTTCTTGAGAGCCTTGCCTGTCAGTGTGACAAAGATGCTTTTGAAGTTGTAATTGTCGAAGACGGCTCTACTGAGCCATGTAGCGAGATTGTTGAGAGCTATAAAGACAAGATTGATGTAAAATATTACTATAAAGAAAACGAGGGTCGCTCAATTGCCCGCAATTATGGACTGGAACGGGCCACAGGCGATTTTTTTGTGTTTTTCGACAGTGACTGTGTAATCCCGGCTGATTATTTTGCAACACTCTCCCGTCGTCTTGACGAGAGACCTCTTGACTGCTTTGGTGGCCCTGATGCCGCTCATGAATCCTTTACTTCAACCCAGAAAGCAATCAATCATGCCATGACCTCTTTTCTCACTACCGGAGGCATCAGAGGGGGCAAGGTGCAGCTTGAAAAATTTGTGCCACGCACCTTCAATATGGGGTACTCACGTGAAGTGTATGATAAGGTAGGAGGTTTTCGTGAGATGTTTTCCGAGGATATTGACATGAGTACTCGCATCAGGCAGGCAGGATTTTCAATCGGCCTGTTGCGTGATGCTTATGTTTACCACAAGCGACGCGTGGATATGAAAAAGTTCTTGCGTCAAGTCTATGTGTTTGGCATGTCACGCATCACCTTGAAGTTGCTCTATCCCGATTCCCTGAAAATCGTGCATGCACTCCCTGCTGTGGCTGTGATTTTGGGCGTGATAATGCTCGCGCTGGCAGTGACAGTGTCATGGTGGTGGCTGCTCCCGATAGGTGTCTATCTGCTGGCCATCTTTGTTTCGGCACTTGTGGCGACTCGGTCATTGGTGATAGCGCTCAAGGCGATGCCCGCTTCGATTATCCAGATATGTGGTTATGGATGTGGATTTATAAAGGCTTTTTTCCTGAAAATAATTCTTGGTCGGGGACGCAATGTGCAGGAAGAAATTGAAATGAGACGAGGAAAATGACCAACGGGAATAATGTTATCTACCGCATTGCCGATCTCAGTGACGACGACAAGCCTCGCGAAAAGGCGATAAGTCTCGGCATCGACTCGCTGTCCACGACTGAACTTGTTGCCATCGTGCTCGGCTCGGGGTTGCCAGGTAAATCGGTAATTGATCTCAGCCGTGAGATTTTGGCAAGCTGCGATGGCGACCTCGAAAAGCTTGCTCGCATGTCAATCAAGGAGCTGAGCCGTAAATTCAAGGGGGTGGGGCCGGCCAAGGCAGTCTCTCTCGCCGCCGCTATTGCCCTCGGTCGCAGGTGCCTCGCTGCCCAGCCGCTTGAGCGACCCCGCATAGGTGGCAGTGATGATGCCTTTCGTATCTTCAAGCCATTGATGCTACACCTTGATCATGAGGAATTTAAAATGGCAATTCTTAATCGTGCAAACAGGGTCATGAGCGTTGAGACTATCTCGACCGGAGGCACTGCGGCAACAGTTGTTGATATTAAGATATTGTTGAAAATGGCTATCGACTCGCTTGCCGAGGGGGTGATTGTAGCTCACAACCATCCATCGGGTCAGCTCCAGCCAAGCGCTCAGGATGATACTCTCACGCGCCGCATCAAGGCCGGTCTTGATGCAGTCGGGGTCAAGCTGCTCGACCACGTTATTGTAACATCGGGAGGATATTATTCCTATAATGATCATGGCCGGTTGTGAAACAATGTGAAACATGCATGAAACATAGTGTCAGAAAGCCAATGGTAAGATAAATTTTCGTATCTTTGTCGATTGAAAGCAATAAAAGTTTTTAACAGAATTTTGAAAAGTAAATTTAATTTCAATCCCTCAGATATCGCGGCATTGCAGCGTCTTGTAGGCGATGCCGACCGCATTGTCCTTGTATGCCATGTCGCCCCCGATGGTGATGCTATGGGCTCAACCCTCGGGATGTGGCACATTCTCAAGGCTATGGGAAAGCGTCCGGCTGTAATCACCCCCGATGTTCCCGCCCACACTCTCTCATTCCTTCCCGGAGCCAGAGAGGTGATACCGGCAACGCGATACACCGACCGAGCCATGGTCCACATTCAGGCTGCCGACCTCATCATTTGTCTCGATTTCAATGCCCTGATGCGCATTGACAAGATGCAACCGATGATTGAGTCCTCAAATGCGCCCAAGGTGCTCATTGACCACCACTTAGGCCCGGAAGAATTTGCCGATGTCACCATCTCCCGCCCCCGGTCATCATCTACATGCTACCTGCTTTATGAAGTGGTAAGAGAGGCGGGATGGGAATGTTTCATGAGTCGTGAAGCAGCCGAGTGCCTCTATTGCGGTATGATGACTGATACAGGCAATTTTTCGTTCAACTCCAATGATCCCGAGCTCTATATTGACATTGCAAGATTGCTTGGGTATGGTATAAACAAGGACTATATCTACAAGATGGCTTGTGATACACGCACAGTCGACCAGCTGCGCCTCAATGCCTATGCCCTCGACCGTAATCTCACTATCTATCCCGACCATCGTGCAGCGGTTATAACACTCGATCAGGATGAGCTCAAGATGTTTAACTACAGGAAAGGAGATACCGAGGGGCTTGTCAATCAGCCGCTGAGTGTCCCCGACATTGTATATTCAATCTTCCTGCGTCAAGACAACCCTGAATTTGTTAAAATATCTATGCGCAGCAAGGGTGACTTCCCTGTCAATCTCATGTGTGAAAAATACTTCGGTGGGGGTGGTCACAAGAATGCAGCAGGCGGCGAGCAGCATTGCTCGTTGGCCGAGGTGCTCGTGAAACTTGAGAATGTAATGGCCGATTTTGACCAGTACCTTCCTGTAAAATAATTATATCGAAACATAAGAGAAATGAAAAAAATATTCCTGTTTTTAGTCCCGGCACTTGCCTTGCTTGCCTCGTCATGCAGTGACGACAACACCAGCTATGCCGATCTCCTCAATGATGAGAACAAGGCCGTAAACCGCTATCTCGCCGATCAGCGCGTAGAGGCCTCGATACCTGCCGACACTGTGTTTGAGACCGGCATCAATGCCCCCTATTACCAACTTGACGATGATGGCAACATATTCATGCAGGTAATCCAGACCGGTGATCTCGACGACAAGCCCACCGATGATCAGGTGGTCTATTTCCGTTTCATGATGTCCAATCTCTCCAATTACACCACTGCCGAAGATATGTTTTGGGAGGGTAACTCCTTTGACCTCGACCAGTATATCCCCACCAGCTTCCGCTTCAACAACTACACTCTCCAGTCATCCTATCAATATGGATCGGGCATTCAAATGCCTCTCAATTACTTGGGATACAACAGTGAGGTCTATATTGTCATCAAGTCGCAATATGGTTTTACCCAGTTCATGTCATCGGTTCAGCCATTTGTATATCACGTTAGATACTATAAAGCAGCAATTTAAAAAAATCTATTATTTATGTCACTTATCAAGTCAATTTCAGGTATACGCGGCACTATAGGCGGAGTTCCCGGTGAGGGGCTGTCTCCGGTTGATGTCGTGAAATTTACTGCCGCCTATGCTACATTTATTTCCCGCAACATGCCCTCTGGCGCAAAGAAGCTCATTGTCGTGGGCCGTGATGCACGCCTGTCGGGCGAGATGGTCGATGGCCTTGTGTGCTCTACTTTGATGGGAATGGGCTTTGACGTTGTGAATATCGGGCTTGCCTCTACACCAACAACTGAAATCGCCGTTGTTGCCGAGGGAGCTTCCGGCGGTATCATTCTCACTGCGAGCCACAATCCTAAACAATGGAATGCGCTCAAGCTCCTCAATGCTTCGGGCGAGTTTCTCAACGATGCCGAGGGAAAAGAAGTGCTGCGTATAGCCGACAGTGATGACTATACATTTGCTGAGGTTGATGACCTTGGACATCAATATGTCAACAACACCTACAATCGCCGTCACATCGAGCAGGTGCTCGCTCTTGACCTTGTGGATGTCGAGGCAATAAAAAAGGCCAATTTCACTGTGGCTGTTGATGCTGTCAACTCGGTGGGTGGCATTGTGATACCACAGCTGCTGCGTGCGCTTGGAGTTAAAAATATCATTGAGCTCAATTGCGAGGCAACAGGTCATTTTGCCCATACACCCGAGCCTATACCCGAAAATCTCACCCAGATTTCCGACCTGATGCGTGAATCGGGTGCCGATGTCGGGTTTGTTGTTGACCCCGACGTTGACCGCCTTGCCATCGTGATGGATGGGGGAGAGATGTTTGTTGAAGAATACACTCTCGTTGCTGTTGCCGATTATGTCCTTGCCCACACTCCAGGTTCTGCCGTTTCCAATCTCAGCTCTTCACGTGCTCTGCGAGATGTTACCCGCAATCGTGGCTGTGAATATTATGCAGCAGCTGTAGGTGAGGTAAATGTCACAACCAAGATGAAAGAGACCGGTGCCGTTATCGGTGGCGAGGGTAATGGCGGTGTCATCTATCCCGCCGCCCACTATGGCCGTGATGCGCTTGTGGGTGTGGCACTGTTCCTGAGCCTCCTTGCCAAGAGTGGCAAGAAAGTGTCGGAACTCAAGAAAACTTATCCCGCCTATGCAATCGCCAAAAACAAGATAGAGCTTACACCCGACATTGATGTTGACGCTATCCTCAAGGCTGTCGAGAAACATTATCAGGGTGAAGAAATCACCACAATCGATGGTGTCAAGATTGTCTTTGCCGATGGATGGGTACACCTGCGCAAGAGCAATACCGAGCCCATCATCCGCATCTATAGCGAGGCTGCGACAATGGCCGAGGCCAACGCGCTTGCTGATACTGTCAAGCAGGTGATTGCTTCATTGTAATGGAAATACACAGTGCCCCGCTTCAGGGGCTTACCGATTATCACTACCGCCGTTTTCACTCGATGATTTACGGCGGTATTGATGTTTATTATACTCCATTCTTGAGAGTGGAGAAGGGGGCTGCACGCAATCGTGACTTGCGCAACCTGTTATCTTCACGAGTTGACGGATATAGGCTTATACCGCAGATTATCTTCAATTCAGTTGAAGAGTTTGATATCCTTGTCGCTGCTGTCAAGGATGCCGGTTATAATTGCATTGACTTAAACTTGGGTTGCCCCTATCCCATGCAGACACGGCGTGGTAGAGGTGCCGGAATGTTGATAAGAATCGATGAATTTAAGCGTATATCCGAGAGAATCAATTGCGATGACACCGCAGCCTACTCAGTCAAGATGCGCCTTGGGCTTGACAATAATACTCAATGTCGAGATTTGCTCCCGTTGCTCAATGATACACGCCTCAACCATGTCACTCTTCACCCGAGAATAGCAAGCCGGATGTATGGAGGCGACGTGAATATGGAGATGTTTGAGGAGATTCTTGACCTTTTAGCTCATCCAATAATATATAATGGTGATATAACGACCCCCGATGATATTGGCAATCTTGCCATGCGCTACCCAGCACTGAAAGGTATCATGATTGGAAGAGGGTTGCTTAGGCGTCCCTCGTTGGCTGCGGAATATAATGCCGGATGTGAATGGCCTGCAAGGGAACGGTGGGAGAAAATGATACAATTTCATGATTTACTTCTTGAGGGTTTCTGTGCTACATTGTGTGGTGACAAGCAGATATTGAGCCATATAATTCCCTACTGGGACTACATGGGTGAGGGGCTCGATGTCAAGTTGATAAAGAAATTGCGCAAGGCAACAACCGTATCCAAATACATCGGTATATTCAATAAAATCTCATTTTGTGAATGAGATTATAAAAATTTTAACTACATTTGTATCATGACCTTAAAGTTTTAATATATGATGCGATATAGATACATTATTACATGTTTGTTAGCCGTTTTAGTCGGAGCTGTTGCCAACGCCCAGATTGACTCACTCTCCTATGCTGCGGGCTATCTTACATCGACTGAGATGATGAAACATGAGAATAATGACTTTCCAGGTCTCGTCGATTTAAATCCCGATGAATATCTCAGCGGGCTTAAGGATGGGATGTTTCGTTTTGCATCGCCGGAGGATTCGGTGAGCCGCAACAGTTATTTTGCCGGTTTTCTTCAGGGAAATTACTGGTGCTATATGCTGGGTGATAGTACGTCTTATGATTGCCTGATTGCCGGTGCAACAAGGGTGATTGAAGGGGATGTATCTTTACCTCAGGATACCATCCGGGCCATTGAGGTGATTACAAATTATGAGGCTGCAGATTCTCTTGAACAGCCCCCATGCGTTTTTTTTGAGGCACTTGGTATTATACTCCCTTATAGAGATGACTTTCAAGCTATATTCTCTCCTGACAGTACCGAAGTTGATTATAGTCCTCCGGCCTATGCTCAGGGTTTTGTTGATGCTATGGAGATTAACAACCTTGGACTCACCGGAGGTTGTAACGATTCCTACAAGTGGGGAAAATGGATAGGCTCATCAGTCTCAATGACCGATATGAAGAGGTCGAAAGAAATTAACAGGGATGATTTTCTCAAGGGGGCAGAAGCTGCGTTCTCAAAATCACCCGAGTTGATTGATTCATTAACCTGTTTTCAAATACTTGGAATCTATATGAATGCTGAAGCTGATGTCGACACTGTTGTCGTTGAAGAAGTGGAGCCTTATTACGGTTACTCTGCCCAAGATGACGGCTCAGTTTTTTCATCGGTAAGTGTCAAATACTCAGTTGATTGGCAGATAGAGGTGTTTCCTGTCGCAAAAGATGATACCACATCTGAAGAGGTTAAGACGATATTTGTTGAGCAATTGCGGCGACTTAATGCAAAAACTGATTTTGGCCCAGGATTAAAAGCTTACACTGATGGCAGGTCACGATATTTCTCGCTTGAAGATAAAAAGTTGCCCAAAGGATACAGGTGGTTCTCAACTGTTGACGACGATGGGTGCCTGCTTTTTGGAATCATGACAACCAAAAATTGTTTCAAGGCCAAGATTAAGGAGATTGAACTTGAAACTTTTATGGGACGCAATGAGCATGAGGAAGCGCAATTCAAGTTCAAGGGAAAGGATGCAAGACGATGGGCCGACTTTACACGTAAAAATATTGGAAGTACCGTGGTAATGATGGTTAACGGCCGATATGCAATGTCGCCTACAATTAATTGTGAGATTGTGGGTGGTGCTTGCACGATTAGCGGAAGTGCCGGCGCGATAAAGCGCTTTTTGAGGTAGATTTTCAATCAGGCTTTAACATAATAATCAAGAAGCTCGACACCGGCAAGATGTCGAGCTTCTTGATTATTAAAATTGAGGGATGATTATTCGGCAGTATAGAGAGCGAGGTCGGCAGTGTTGAATGAGTCGATGAACTCAGCATGCTTGGTTACCTCGGCCTTGGACATGCGGGCATATACGCCGGCTGTCTTTTCAAATGCCTCGTTGCGGTTGGCATCAAGAAGGAGCAGGTAGCTCATGATGATGTCACCGGCCATCTCTACAAGTCGACGTGCCATAAAGTCGGTGTAGGTGGTGTCGGCCACAGCGTTTACATCTTCAACAACGCGCTCATAGGTTAAGGCCATCTCATTGATCATATCCTTGAGCGGCTGGAGCTCGGGCCTGACATCCTGTTCCTGATACTGCTTCATCAGGCCAAGATAGGTACCGGTAGTGACGTGGCGTATTGCTGCAACAACCTGAAGCTGGGTGGTACCTTCATAGATTGAAGTGATACGGGCATCGCGATACACTCGCTCACAAGTGTAATCTTTCATGAAGCCTGAGCCACCGTGAATCTGGATACAGTCATAGGCATTCTGGTTGCAATATTCCGAACTCATACCCTTGGCAAGGGGAGTGAGTGCATCGGCAATCTTTGAGCATGCTTTCATCTCGGCGCGCTCCTCGGGGGTGAGCTTGCGCTCTTTGGAAATATCCTCGTATATTTTATAAATATCGACATAGCGGGCACACTCATAAAGGAGTGTACGGCTGGCATCGAGTTTTGCCTTCATTACCGACAGCATCTCTGATACTGCGGGGAAGTCGATGATGGCTTTGCCAAACTGGCGACGGTCTTTAGCATAGGCAAGAGCCTCGCGATAGGCAAGCTCGCTGACACCTACCGACTGGGCGGCGATGCCGAGACGGGCACCGTTCATAAGAGCCATCACATATTTGATAAGGCCCATGCGGCGGTTGCCGCACAGCTCGGCCTTGGCGTTCTTGTAGACAAGCTCGCAGGTGGGCGATCCCTTGATACCCATCTTGTTTTCGATGCGGCGCACTGTCACGCCACCATCGTTCTTGTCATAGATGAACATTGAGAGGCCACGGCCATCACGGGTGCCTTCCTCTGAACGGGCAAGCACGAGGTGGATGTCAGAGTCGCCGTTGGTGATGAATCGCTTCACGCCGTTGAGACGCCATGTGCCGTCGGGCTGCTCGGTGGCCTTGAGCATTACGCTCTGGAGGTCAGAACCGGCATCGGGCTCGGTGAGGTCCATCGACATGGTCTCGCCTTGGCATACGCGGGTGATGAAGCGTTGCTTCTGATCTTCGTCGGCAAACTCATAGATTGTCTCGGCGCAGTCCTGGAGTCCCCACAGGTTCTCAAAACCGGCATCGGCACGACTCACGATGTCGCAAGCCATGATATAGGGTGTCATTGAGAAGTTGAGGCCACCGAAACGGCGGGGCATTGCCATACCCATGAGACCGGCTTTGCGACAGAGATCAAGGTTTTCCTGAGTCCCTTTGGCATAAACCACGTGTCCATCAACAACCTGGGGACCCTCGTGGTCAACACTCTCGGCATTGAGAGAGATATTCTCGCCGCATATATCACCTACGATGTTGAGCACGCGGTCATAAGAGTCCATTGCGTCCTCAAAGTCGAGGGGAGCGTAGTCATATTTTTCAGCATCGCTATAGTCGCGCTCCTTGAGTGCAACGATCTTGCGCATCATGGGGTGATTCAAGTGATGCTTGAGATCGGGATTATCGGTATAAAAGTTTGCCATTATTTCGAGTTTTTCTTGTAATACTTGATGAGTTTGGGCATAACACTTTCGATGTCGCCGGTGATTACATAGTCGGCGATGGTGTTGATGGGGGCGTTGGGGTCATTGTTGATCGAGATGATGATCGAGCTCTCCTGCATGCCGGCGATGTGCTGGATCTGGCCCGAGATACCGCAGGCGATGTAGAGCTTGGGGCGCACGGTGACACCGGTCTGGCCAATCTGGCGGTCATGCTCGGAGAAGCCTGCGTCGACAGCTGCACGCGAGGCGCCTACCTCGGCACCGAGTGTGTCGGCAAGCTTGGTGAGGAGCTCAAAGTTTTCTTTGCTGCCCACGCCATAGCCACCGGCCACGATGATGGGAGAGTTTTTGATGTTGACCTTCGACTTCTCGATGTGACGGTCGATGATTTCAACTGCAAAGTCCTCGGCGCTTACATATTTATCAGCATCGAGGTTGATGACTTCGCCCTTGTGGTTGGGATCGAATACCTCTTTTTTCATCACGCCCTCGCGCACGGTTGCCATCTGGGGACGGCACTCGGGGTTGACGATGGTGGCAACGATGTTGCCGCCGAATGCGGGACGTATCTGATAGAGGAGGTCGGTGTACTCCTTGCCTGTCTTGGGATCTTTGTGGTCGCCGATCTCAAGTGCGGTGCAGTCGGCGGTGAGGCCGCTGTGGAGGCAGAAGAGACACGGGGACCGAGGTCACGGCCGATGCAGGTGGCACCCATGAATGCAATCTGAGGCTTGATTTCCTTGAAGAGGTTGATGAGCACCGATGCGTGAGGATTGGAGATATAAGGATAAAGGCGCTTGTCCTCGACCTTATAGACAGTGTCTACGCCATAGGGGTAGAGCTGGCTCTCAATGCCATCAAGCTTGTCGCCGATTACAAGAGCTTCGAGCTTGACACCGAGCTTGTCGGCGAGCACTTTACCCTTGGTAAGGAGCTCAAGGCTTACATCGGCTACCTTGCCGTCCTCAAACTCGCAATATACTATAAGATTATTCTGATCTGCCATTTTAGTTTTTCAGTTTTTCTGAGTTATCCAGTTTCTTGTTAGCCAATAGTGTGGTTGGCGATGAGTTCTTTAACGAGATCTTCGATAGCTTCATCGTTGTCCTCGAGCTTGCGGGCATCCTTGGCAACAAACACTACATTCTCTACAGCCTTAACCTTGGTGGGCGAGCCGGCCATACCAATCTGGGCGGGATCAGCCTCGACATAGGCTGCGCCCCATTCCTTGAGGTTAAGATACTCGCGACTGTCAACGAGTGACTTGATGCGGTCGTCGAGCTTCTCTTTCTCGCTGGGTGAAACGGCATATTTGTACTTCTGTACTCTCACAGCGTTCCGGGGACGGCAGGGTGCAGCCGAGCCATTTACTGTCACAACGCATGGGAGGGGGGCCTTGACAGTCTCGACACCGTTTTCAAGACGACGCTTTACGGTGACATAACCATCTTTGAGCTCAAGGATTTCCTCGGCGTAGGTTACCTGAGGGATACCGAGCTTCTCGGCAATCTGAGGACCCACCTGGGCGGTATCACCGTCAATAGCCTGACGGCCACCGAGGATAATATCATAATTGCCAATCTTTTTCACTGCCTGGGCAAGTGAATAGCTGGTGGCAAGGGTGTCGGCTCCACCAAGGGCGCGGTCGGTGAGCACGATACCGGTGTCGGCACCGCGATAGATGGCTTCACGCACAACCTCAGCTGCACGGGGCAAGCCCATTGTCAACATTGTAACGGTAGAACCGGGATTGGCATCCTTAAGGCGGAGAGCCTGCTCAAGAGCGTTGAGGTCCTCGGGGTTGAAGATGGCGGGCAGAGCTGCACGGTTGATGGTGCCATCCTCTTTCATTGCATCTTTGCCCACATTGCGGGTGTCGGGCACCTGCTTTGCGAGCACGATGATGTTTAGACTCATATTACAGTTTTTTGATATTGATTTTTTCTTAGTGATGAAGAATATATGTCTTAATTGTAGTACTAATTGGTCATTTTGACCAACTTTTAGCTGCTAATTACACAATAATTCTACTTTTGTGCAAAGTTACAAACTTCCCGCTTAATAGCCAAATAAATAAACACTTTTTGACACTGGCAATATCCTCCCGTTAAAGCCGGGATGCAATCTCGTCGAGCGACAAGGTGGTCATTGTCGGGAGGCCGTCGGGGGTATACCCAGGGGTGGGTAGTGACAACAGCGAGGCAAGCAGCTCCTCTCGCTCGGCTACAGCGAGAGGTTGCTCATTTTTGACTGCGGTAGCCTGAGCCATCGACAGGGCTATGCGACGGTAGATGTCATCGCTTATATCGCTGCCGTTCTCACTCACGTCATCTATGATTTTCAACAATATTTCCATCGGGTTGAGCTTAGTCAACACTGCCGGCACGGCCGTGATGGTCCAGTTGTTGTTGTCATCATGATGCAGGCTGAAACCGGTGCGCTCCACTTGGGTGATGACGCTCTCGAGTGTCACCGTCTGGGCCGGGGAGAGCGCGACAGTCTCGGGAAACATCACTTGTTGTGACTGCAGCTCGCTACCGGCCAGTGACGACATGTATTTTTCAAACAATACTGTCACATGGGCACGATGTTGGTCGATAATCATCAATCCCTCTCGCCCCGGGGTCACGATATACCGATTTTTTATTTGCATCGTCCCGGTGGGGGTAAATTGCTGCTCAAAGTTCAATTCCTGCTCAGCGGCAGGTTTCTCTTGAGGTGTCACCTCGTTGAGCTTGGAGTTGAAGTCGGCATAGAGCTTCTCCCAGTCGGTGAAGTCGGTGCGCCGGTGAGAAGCCGCAGGTTGTGACACTTGGGCTGACTGACGCGGAGATGCCGATGGGGGGGCTTGCTGAGGGTCAAAGGGGTTGAAGTTGCGGTTGACCTTTAATTCATGGTCGGCATTGGCGTCGGGGTTAAACGGAGGTATCTCGGGAGCATCGGTGTTGTCAAAGTCGATTGCCGTGACAACATTATAGCGGCTAAGTGACTCGCGTATGGTCGCAGTCAATATCTGCCATATAGCCTGCTCGTTTTCAAATTTTATCTCGTTTTTGGTGGGATGAATGTTGACATCAATTGTCTCGGGATCGACATTGAAATTGATGAAATAGTTGGGCTGCCGGTCGCCGGGTATAAGCTCGGCATAGCACTGCATGATGGCCTTATGAAAATAGGGATGACGCATGTTGCGCCCGTTGACCATGAGATATTGTAGCTGACCTCGACGACGTGCGTTCTCGGGCAAGCCAATATAGCCGTTGATTGATACGATTGAAGTATCGGTCTCGAGCGGGATGAGCTGATGCTCAAATGTCTTGCCAAAAAGGTCGATGATGCGGCGCTTGAATGATTGAGGGAGGAGATGATGAAGGGTCACATCGTTGTGGGAAATAGAAAACTCGACCCCGGTATTGACGAGGGCAAGACGCTCAAATTCACGCATGATGTTACTCAACTCCACCGAGTCTTTTTTTAGAAACTTGCGCCTCACCGGGATGTTGAAAAACAGATTTTTGACCATCATATTGGTGCCGGGAGTACAAGCCTCGGGCTCCTGTGACTCCACCTTTGAGCCGCTTATCTGCAAGCGGGTGCCCAGTGAGGCCCCAACGGGCATCGTGCGCAGGTCAATCTGCGACACAGCGGCAATTGAGGGCAGGGCCTCGCCACGGAATCCCATGGTGTGGAGTGTATAAAGGTCGTCGGCCTTCTTTATTTTGGATGTGGCATGCCGCTCAAATGACATTCGGGCGTCGGTCTCGCTCATGCCACACCCGTCGTCAACAACCTGGATGAGGGTGCGCCCAGCATCTTTGAGTATGATTTTAACGCTTTTGGCACCGGCATCAATGGAGTTTTCGACAAGCTCTTTGATTACTGATGCGGGGCGTTGGATTACCTCTCCGGCGGCAATCTGGTTGGCCACCGAGTCGGGTAGTAGTTTTATGACGTCACTCATGTGAGTTTAATTTTCGGTTGGTTGAGCTGTTTCTTCACTGGGTGCAGTGCCCTCGGCGGGCTTGTAATCAGCGGGTGAAGTGGGTTTAAGTGGGCCGGTTACAGGCTTGGAGGATGCGCGACGGCGTCCGGGCTGGGGACTGCTGAAGAGTTCTTCCATCGCGGGTGGATAGCTGAATACATCCCAAGGGTCGACGGGACGCAGCTTGTCGGCATACCATTTAAACTTGGGCAGAAAATAAGACGACTTCTTGGCAAGATAGAGAGGGGTGACTCTGCCTGAAGTCTCGGGCCACATAACTACATGCTTGATTTCGTTGGCATCGAAATTGGCATCGAGATAGCTGCTCTCGGCGTAGGCAAATTTATTGTAGGTGGAGTCATTCTCCATCGGGAACATCACTACCTGCACATTGCCCTCGACGTAAAGACGGGTGATTGTTGTGTCGGCAAACCATGCTGTCATGTCATTGCCACACAGCTGATTATAGCAATCTTCGGCAACATGCTCGCTCATGATGCCAAACTCGGGCAGGCGTGCCCAGTCGGCGGTAGAGTCGTTGAGGTGGACATTGATGATGTTGCCATAAATCTGGCGCTCGCCGCTCCACACTATGGGATGACGGTAGAGGTAGAGTATCGAGTCGCGTTCGGTCAACGACAATGAATCACACAAGCCTTGGAGATCGGTGCGGTAAAATCTCACGCGATGGAAAGCATTGGTCACCCTTGTGGTATCACTCCAGTCACGATAGGCGTTGATTGTGTCGCCATGCACATACAGAGAGTCTTGGCGTGAATATTCAATTGCAAGTGCATTGCCGGTGACAAAGGCGCTGTCGCGGTTCTCGTTATAATATCCGTAATCGCCATAGAGATTGGCCTTGTTTACAGTGTCTATCAGCTCCATATTGCCAAACGCCTGGCCTATTCCCCGCTGGCGGTCATACATCAATGTGTCACCCTTTAGGATGTTACCCTTGTTGGTTATCACAGTCGAGCGGGCATAAAGGTCGGCCACGCCGTTAACTGTGTTGTAGGTGCCCGACGATGTCAATATGCGGCCATCTTTGTTGGTGATGGTAGTGCGTGAGATTATGCGCGCGATATGGGAGTTGGTGTTATAGGTCAATGAGTCGGTGACAAGTTTTAGGGTGTCGTTGGGTCTGCGGCTTGTAAGCATCACGTCATAATAGAAAAAGGCATCCTTGGTGTTGGGATAATATTCACCCTCAACCGAGGTGAGACGGTTGAGCTTGTCGGTGAGTACACCTCCGGTGTCATAATATCCCAAATTCTGGCGCATGTCATAGTGAAAGACATCGGTCTCGAGTTTGACATCACGGTTGATGAGTTGCACTTTGCTTGATGGTGAGCTATAGAGCACAGCATGCTCGGTCATGCCGTTGTAGTTGAGCTCGTTGCCATACACAAAAAGGGTGTCACCCTGCTCCATCTTGACGTGACCATAGGCATTGAGAGAGTTGCTGCGCTCATAAAAGTGGGCGCTGTCACAATACATGAACATGTCACCTTTGCGGAATTTTACATTTCCATAAAGTGTGAGGTAATCCTTTGAGACCGATTCTTCCATCACCAGAGAGTCAGCATGCTCGAGAAACACCTTGCCCGGCTGGTGACGGTCAAGGGTAGGGATAATGGGACGGATTGTCTTGTTTTGCGCAAGCATCTCACCGGTGATAATGCTTATGACAAGCAAAAGCATGCATGCCCCGCCCACAATGAGCGAAGCATGCAACTTTATGTCTGATTTTATTATGTTTCTGATTTTCAAAATGAAACAATAAAATTATCAATTGTTTTTAATCCAACCCTTGTGCTTGAATTGGCAGTTGCGCCAATGTGGCTCAATGTTCACATAGGTGTTGTCAATCTTTTTGGCCATCCACTCGTCGAGCACTTTTTGCTTGCGGGCATCTTCAGTCATAGTCTTCAACAGCTGATAATCATCCGACATGTTGGCTTTGTGGGGCGCAAGTCTTGATGTCAGCTTGACTATGGCGACGACATCGGCCGTCGTCTTGGGATCTTTCATGATGAAAGGCTTGGAGATGTCACCGGGCTGCATGGTGGCAACGGCTTTGGCAATCTCCTGAGGCAGCTGTGACATTTCAAAATAAGTGGTGCCTGTCTCCTGATTGACCATCACGCCCTTGTTGTTGCGTGTATCCTTGTCTTGTGAGATATAAGGCACAGCCTGTTCAAATGTCACTCGGCCGCTGTCGACGATCTCAGCGCGTATTGTGTCAAGGCGGTTGATTGCCTGAGTGAGCTCTGAGTCAGAGACACGGGGCTTGAGCAGAATGTGACGGGTGTTGACACGGTCGCCGCGCTTTTCAATAAGCTGGATGATATGGAATCCATATTCGGTCTCCACTATTTTAGACACCTTCTTGGGGTCGTTGAGGTTGAACGCCACAGCCGCATATTCGGGATCGAGGTGGGCTTTACCCATGAAACCGATTTCGCCACCGCGCGAACGGCTGCCTTCATCTTCTGAATATAGAATGGCGAGGGTCGAGAAGTCGCTCTCACCGCTGTTGACACGGTCGGCAAAGTCACGCAATCTCGACTTTACATCCTCAATCTCCTGGCGAGGAATGACCGGGTTGATGGTGAGTATCTGCACCTCTACCTGCTCGGGCACGGCGGGTATATCGGCCTGAGGCAGATGCTCGAAATAACGGCGGACATCAGATGGGGTCACCTTTACATCCTTGGTGAGGTTTTCCTGCACTTGCTGCACGCGATACTGGTTGGTAATCATCTCGGTCATAGCCTCTCTCATCTGAGGCATAGAGCGGTGAAAATATTCCTCCACTTTCTCCTTAGAACCGATGTTGGCGATGAAGTAGTTTATGCGTGCGTCAACCTGCTGCTGCACCATCGATGCAGTCACCTCCACGGTGTCGAGGTCGGCCTGATGGAGATAGAGCTTTTCCAGCGCAAGTTGCTCGGGGATGAAGCAGTAGGGGTCACCGGGGATGTCGGCTTTGTCCATGAGCATCTGCTGATAAGCTTCCTCGATGTCGGAACGCCAGATAGCCTGGTCGCCAACAACCCATGCCACTTCCTCGGCTACGTTAACGGCTTTAGGGCTTTCGCCTTCAGCGTAAGCATTATAAGCGACAGTTATGCCAAGGAGTGCGGGCAATATAATGTGACGTATTTTCACGATTAATCAATGTTGATGTTTAGAGAAATTGGAGTTATTTATTTGTCGGAAGAGGTTTCACCATTTTGAGTACCTCGGTGTTGACCTTGACCGGATATTTCTCGCGCAGTGATTTGGTCCACTCTGTTTCAAGTGCCTGCTGATAATCAGCGGTGACGAGACCCTTGACATCGTTGACATCCTCGGGCTGGTCTATAACCTTGCCTCCGTAGGTGAAGAATACGGGCCACTGTTTTGAGGTCTTTTCGGGCTGCTTGCCATCAAACACAAGGTAGTCGATAATCTGGTTGTCGCCTTTGGGCGCGAGCACGCGCTCCACCTTGATGCGGGTCTTGAATTTATCGCGCATGGCTTTTACCATATCTTCGCCTTTAAGCGTGGGGTTTTCGACAATAAATTCTTTGATGGCACCACCCACGGTATCATTCTGGGCAAATACTACATAACCTTTGTAACGGGGACGGTCCCAGTTGGAATATTTTGCGCGGTTATTCTCAAAATAGGTATTGATGCCTTCAGTGTCTTTTGAGCCCTTATCCCAAACGTTGGCGTTGCTAATTTCAAAGAATAACATTCCGTCACGATACTCGTTGATGAGATTGCGATAATCGCTGTGCTCGAGCGGGAGTGATGCTATCGCAAGCTCGCGGGTAGCATTGGTGAGGGCCGTCTCGGTAGCATTGGTGAACGCTTGGGCCATTTCATCCTGAGTCATGCCATCGGTAAAGATGACAAGGGGGGCTACATCGGCAGCCTTGATTTTGGTTTTACCTACAGTGGCTACGACTTTTTTGTTGGTTTTCATCAGGTCGATGGCCTGATGCACGTTCTTGGCTTTTGCAAATGATGATGATACTTTAGCAATAGCCTTGGTGTCGATTTTGGCACCATATTGTTTCTTGAACTGCTCGATTTTGCTATCGACAGGGAGTGTCATGCGGTTGTCGCGACCCATCGCTTTTTTGATGATGGGGGTAGCTTCTTCGAGGGTGGGTACTGAGCGACTGTCAATCTTTTTGATGATATGCCAGCCATAAGTGGTTTCAAAAGGCTTGGAGATTTCTCCGTTTCCAAGTTCCCATGCCACTTGCTCAAATTCAGGCACCATCATTCCTTGGCCAAACCATCCGAGGTCGCCACCTTTGGAAGCGCTTCCGGGGTCTTCACTTTCGGTGCGGGCAACCATGGGGAAGTTACCACCGTTGACAAGTACATTATATATAGAATCAATCGCCACTTTGGCGGCCTGCTGTTCTTCGGGAGTCTTGTTGCGGGTCATCTTGAGGATGTGAGAGGCGTTGACTTCACCGGCGTTGGGACGCTCGGCATCGACTTTCACAATGAAGTAACCAAAGCGGGGCAGCTCATACACTTTGCTCACCTGTCCTACAGGGGTGTCATACACGGCTTTCTCAAATTCGTAGGGGAAGCGGTTGGCAGCCAGCCAGCCCATATGGCCGTGGTTTTTGTCGACAGAATATTTGTCGGCAAGGTCGGCAAACTGGGATGGGTCGGCCGTCAGCGCAGCCTGGATAGAGTCTGCAAGGTTAAGAGCCTTGGCTTTATCTGTCTCGCTGCGACCGCCGAAAAGCATGATGTAGTTGACATCACGATTAGTCTTCATGTGCTCATAGGCTTCGTTAATGAGTGCCGCTTCCATATCCTTGTCCTTTAAATAGGGGATAGCAAGCTCGTCACGGTAACGGTTGAACTCATCGATAAAAGCTCGTGTGGTGTCTACGCCTGACGCCTCAGCCTCGGCAACCTTGAGCTTGAAGTCGATAAACATGCCTAAATAATCATCAACGCTCTGGCCGTTGATCTGCTGTGAACTGTTCTTGTTGTAAAGGTATTCAAATTCACTCAAGGGGACGCTTTTTTTATTGACCACCATCACTGTGGGGTCGCTATTTTTTGCATCCTTGGCTGCACCATACACTGAGGTTGCGGCCACAGCCACTGAGGCAAGAGCGATGGGTAGAAGACTTTTCTTCATTGCTTATGTAAATTGTAGTTTCGTTAATTGGTTGTAAAGTGTCTTGGCGTGAATACACCAAGACACTTTTATATAACGAATATTTTTCTCAAATATTACACGGCGGGTCGATAATTATGAACGAGACATGCTGTAGTTGGGAGCCTCGGCTGTGATGGCTACGTCGTGGGGATGGCTCTCGGCTACACCGGCGTTGGTGATGCGGGTGAACTTGGCTGTGTGGAGTGTCTCGATGTCTTTTGCGCCGCAATAGCCCATGCCTGCACGGAGGCCGCCGAGCATCTGGTAGATGACCTCATAGAGAGAGCCCTTGTAGGGTACGCGGGCGGCGATGCCTTCGGGCACGAGCTTCTTGGCGTCGGTCTCGCCGGCCTGGAAGTAGCGGTCTTTCGAGCCCTTCTCCATGGCCTCGAGCGAGCCCATGCCGCGGTATGATTTGTATTTGCGGCCGTTATAGATGATGGTGTCGCCGGGCGCTCTCCTCGACACCTGCAAGCATGCCGCCGAGCATCACCGAGTAGCCTCCGGCGGCGAGGGCCTTGACGATGTCGCCCGAGTAGCGGATGCCGCCGTCGGCGATGAGAGGCACACCTGTGCCCTCGAGAGCCTTTGCCACATCATAGACGGCTGAAAGCTGGGGCACGCCCACACCGGCAATGACGCGGGTGGTGCAGATTGAACCGGGGCCGATGCCTACCTTGACACCGTCGGCACCATTCTCTACGAGGTATTTGGCGGCGTCACCGGTAGCGATGTTGCCTACCACTACATCAATCTGGGGATAGGTTTCCTTAATTTTGTGGAGCACTCCGATTACACCTCTGGAGTGGCCGTGGGCGGTGTCGATGACGATGGCGTCGACACCTGCCTTGACGAGGGCGTCGACACGCTCCATCGAGTCGGCAGTCACGCCGACACCGGCGGCCACGCGGAGGCGGCCCAGCTGTCCTTGCAGGCGAAGGGCTTGTCCTTGGCCTTGGTGATGTCTTTGTATGTCACGAGACCTATGAGGTGGCCCTCTGAGTCGACAACGGGGAGCTTCTCTATCTTGTGCTGCTGGAGGATGCGTGTGGCTTCCTCGAGGTTGGTCGACTGGGAAGTGGTGACAAGGTTTTCTGAAGTCATCACCTCGTCGATGGGGCGGTTGAAATTGCGCTCAAAGCGCAGGTCGCGGTTAGTGACGATGCCCACGAGTATGCCGTCCTCGTCTACTACGGGGATACCGCCGATGTGATATTCCTCCATCATGTCGAGGGCATCTGCGACGGTGGCACCGCGCTTGATGGTGACGGGGTCATAAATCATGCCGTTTTCAGCGCGCTTCACGGCGTGAACCTGACGGGCCTGCTCGGCGATGGACATGTTTTTGTGGATTACACCAATACCTCCCTCACGAGCAATGGCTATAGCAAGACGGGCCTCGGTGACGGTATCCATTGCGGCCGACACGAGGGGCACATTAAGCTCAATGTTGCGGGAAAACTTGGTTTTAAGATTTACCTCACGAGGGAGCACCTCGGAGTAAGCGGGTATCAACAGGACGTCGTCAAACGTCAACCCTTCCATTTTAACACGATCTGCAATAAATGACATATAAAAATGCTTATTATTTATTGCGCACAAAGATACGCATTTTTGTGCAAATACAGCGTGGTAGGGATGTTTTTTCGTTTGCTAAATTATGTTAATTTGACGTTTTTCTTTAACTGACATTTATTTTTAAGTTTCATAATTATCACACAATCTGCAAAATGAATTATATTTGTGATGCTGTGAGTTAACTTATATTGGCAAAAAGCTAAAAAAATATTTGTTTTTTGTGGCAAAATGTCTAACTTTGCACCGTAAATCTACAATTAAGCGATGGACAACGACCACGTTATCAAGTTTACCAAAATGCATGGTATCGGCAATGATTACATCTATATTTATTGCCCCGGATGTTATCCCGACAATCTGCCCGAGCTTGCAATCGAGATGAGTGACAGGCACAAAGGTGTAGGAGGTGATGGCATCATATTAATCTCACCATCGGATGAGGCTGATTTCAGAATGAGGATTTTTAATGCAGATGGGTCAGAAGCCCGCATGTGTGGCAACGGTATACGTTGCGTGGCCAAATATGTCTATGATTATGGGTACACTGCCAAGCGACTTATTACTGTCGAAACTCTTTCCGGAGTCAAGACGCTCTCGCTTGACATCGATTTCCAAGGCAAGGTCTCTGAGGTGACGGTCGATATGGGAGTCCCGGTAATCGATGCATCGGAAGTGCCTGTGAAGTGTGCCGGCCCGAGCATGATTAACGAACCGGTTGCAACTGCTGTCGACGGCACCTTGTTTATGACAGCCGTGTCGATGGGCAATCCTCATGGAGTGGTCTTTGTCGATGACCTTGACAGTATCCACTTTGATGTCACCGGTCCTGAGCTCGAGGCCCATGAAATGTGGCCCGACCGGGCAAATATTGAATTTGCCGAGGTCGTTTCTGATGAAGAGATATTGATGAGAGTGTGGGAGAGAGGCAGTGGTGAGACTATGGCGTGTGGCACCGGAGCCTGCGCGACAGCTGTAGCCGCGATATTGCTTGGTTTCACCGGACGCAAAGTGACGGTGCATCTGCGTGGTGGTGACCTCTCGATTGAGTGGGGAGATGATTCCCATGTCTATATGCGAGGTGGCGCGACTGTGGTATTTGACGGTATATATAATATGTAGAGATTAATTTCAATAATCAGATGATAAAAATAAATGATAATTTCACCAAGCTTCAGGCGTCATATCTTTTTACCGAGATAGCCCATAGGGTGGCTGCCTACAGGGAGTCTCACCCCGAGGTCGATATCATAAGGATGGGCATCGGTGATGTTACGCGGCCTGTGTGTGATGCCGCGCTCGAGGCTATGAGGCATGCTGTGGATGAGCAAGGTGATGCAGCCACATTCCATGGCTATGGTCCTGAACAGGGATATGCTTTTCTGCGCGATGCCATCGCGTTGAATGACTACAATGCCCGAGACATCGATATCCACAGTGATGAGATTTTTATCAGTGATGGAGCCAAGAGTGATACCGGTAACATTGGAGATATATTGTCGCCTGACTGTAAAGTCGCGGTAACTGATCCGGTCTATCCGGTGTATGTCGACACCAATGTGATGTCGGGCCGTGCCGGCAATCTTGTTGACGGTGCATGGACCAACCTCGTGTATCTGCCTTGCACGCTACAGAATGGTTTTGTACCTACAATACCGGCCGAGCCAATTGATGTGGTGTATCTCTGTTTCCCCAACAATCCCACCGGCACCACTCTCACCCGAGAACAATTGGCTGTGTGGGTCGATTATGCACGCAAGAACAACGTCTTGATACTATTTGACTCGGCCTACGAGGCATTTGTAACCGAAGAAAATGTGCCGCGATCAATCTATGAGATTGATGGTGCTAAGGAGGTTGCCATCGAGTTTCGCTCCTATTCCAAGACTGCCGGTTTTACCGGTATGAGATGTGGTTACACGGTGGTGCCCAAAGAGCTGAAGGGGATTGACCGGGATGGAAAAGAATTTTCACTCCATGTCTTGTGGAACCGTCGCCAGTGCACCAAATTCAATGGCGCGAGCTATATAGTGCAGCGTGGCGCGGCAGCCCTCTATACTCCCGAGGGAAAGGCCCAGGTCAAGGAAACGATAGAATATTATCTGCGCAACGCCCGGGCACTCAGGGATGGACTTGAGCGAGCGGGGCTCATCGCTGTGGGCGGGGTCAATTCGCCCTATATATGGATTAAGACTCCCGATGGCATGAAGTCGTGGCAGTTTTTTGATCTGTTGCTCGACAAGTGTCACGTGGTGGGTACCCCCGGGTCGGGATTTGGGCCATCGGGTGAAGGCTACTTCCGTCTCACCGCGTTTAACACTCATGAAGCTACCCTTGAAGCTGTGGAGCGTATCTCCCGGCTCAACCTATAGTCTTTAGGCACCAGCCCTCATCGTGGGGGAGGGTGCCTAAGTCGCTTTTTAGAAATGAAATAATGTAATTTTAATTTTACTAATATTTTAAGTAAATTATGTCACAGTTAAGATTTAAAGTTGTAGAAGAGGCTTTTGACCGCAAGGCAGTGCCTGTTGATGTGCCTAAGGAGCGTCCTGAAGTGTATTATGCCGAAAAGGTGTTTAACCGGCAGAAGATGTTTCAGTATCTCCCGGCCGAGACCTATAAAGCACTTGTCTATGCCATAGACAACAAGGAGCCCCTCTCGCGTTCACTTGCCGATAGCGTGGCCGAGGGAATGAAGCGATGGGCCATCGACAACGGTGCCCGCCACTACACCCACTGGTTCCAGCCATTGACCGAGACCACAGCCGAGAAACATGACGGCTTTATCGAGCATGACGGTAAGGGTGGAGTCGTTGAGGAGTTTAACGGCAAGCTTCTTGTGCAGCAGGAGCCTGATGCCTCAAGCTTCCCCAACGGTGGTATCCGCAACACCTTTGAGGCACGCGGCTACTCGGCATGGGATATTTCATCGCCCGCTTTTATCATGGACGAGACATTGTGTATCCCCACCATCTTTATATCTTATACCGGCGAGTCGCTTGACTATAAGACACCTCTGTTGCGTGCGCTTGCAGCTGTCGACAGTGCAGGTGCAGGTGTAGCCCGTTATTTTGACGAGAATGTTAAGCATGTGGTGTCCTACCTTGGGTGGGAGCAGGAATATTTCCTTGTTGACGAGGCTCTTTACTCAGCCCGTCCCGACCTTGTGATGACAGGCCGCACCCTCATGGGGCATGAGAGTGCCAAAAACCAGCAGCTTGAAGACCACTACTTTGGCGCTATCCCCTCACGTGTCGAGGCCTTCATGCTCGATCTTGAGATTGAGTGTCACCGCCTTGGCATCCCCGCCAAGACACGTCACAATGAGGTGGCACCCAACCAGTTTGAGCTTGCTCCTATCTTTGAAGAGACCAATCTTGCCAATGACCATAACATGCTGTTGATGTCGCTCATGAGCGAGGTGGCACGCCGTCACAATTTCCGCGTGCTGCTTCATGAAAAGCCTTTTGCAGGCATCAACGGCTCGGGCAAGCACAACAACTGGAGCCTTGGCACCGATACCGGCACACTCCTTTTTGCCCCCGGTAAGACCCCTAAAGATAATCTCCAGTTTATAACATTTGTGGCTAATGTCATGGCTGCCGTTCACAAGCATAATGCCCTGCTCAAGGCCTCAATTATGTCGGCAACCAACGGCCATCGACTTGGCGCCAACGAGGCACCTCCCGCCATCATTTCAATTTTTGCCGGCTCTCAGCTCTCCAAGGTGCTTGACGAGATAGAGCGCAGCGAGGGTGATGACCTTGTGCTCATCGAAGGCAAAGAGGGATTGAAACTTGATGTAAGCCAGATTCCCGAAATTATGATTGACAACACCGACCGCAACCGCACATCACCTTTTGCCTTCACCGGTAATAGATTTGAGTTCCGTGCAGTTGGTTCGTCGGCCAACTGTGCATGCGCCATGATTGCCCTCAACTCAGCGGTAGCCGATCAGCTCATGCAGTTCAAGCAGAAGGTTGATGCCCGCCTTGCTGGTGGCGAGAAACTCAATCATGCCATCATTCAGGAGGTCAAGGCTCTTATCACAGCGTCCAAGGCTATTCACTTTGATGGAAACGGCTACAGTGATGAGTGGAAAGATGAGGCTCGTCGCCGCGGCCTTGATTGTGAGACCTCGGTTCCCGTTATCTTTGATGCCTACCTCTCGCCCTCGTCGGTCGAGATGTTCAAGCGTGTGGGTGTCTTCTCCAAGCTCGAGCTTGAGGCTCGCAATGAGGTGAAATGGGAGATGTATACCAAGAAAATTCAGATTGAGGCCCGTGTGCTCGGCGACCTCGCCATCAATCACATTATTCCCGTGGCTACCCGATACCAGTCGATACTTCTCGACAACATCTACAAGGTGAAGACAATATTTGCAGGTGTAAAGGGTGAGCAGATGGCAGCAGAGGATATGCAGACACTCGAGAAGATGGCTTCCCACATGAAGGTAATCAAGCAGGAAGTGACACGCATGGTCAATGCCCGCAAGGATGCCAACCGCATCAGCAGCGAGCGTGAAAAGGCGATTGCCTACCATGACACTGTCGCACCCTGCATGGATGTGATACGCTACCACATCGACAAGCTCGAGCTGATGGTCGACAATGAGATGTGGCCTCTGCCCAAATATCGCGAGCTGCTCTTCATTCGCTGATAAAATCTTAAATTTTGGCCGTGGCGGAATATAATCACCGTCACGGCCTGCTTTTTCACTTTGTCTATATGGAACCTCTCAAGCATGAATGTGGAGTGGCTATCGTGAGACTGCGCAAGCCACTACAATATTATAAAGAGAAATATGGCACCTATACATGGGGTCTCGACAAGCTTTACCTGCTCATGGAGAAGCAGCACAACCGCGGGCAGGAAGCTGCCGGCGTGGGTATTGTAAAGCTTCTTGCAGCCCCCGGTGATGAGTACCTTTATCGGAGCCGTGCACTCGGCTCGGGTGCAATTGCCGAGATTTTTACCGATATCAGGCACGACATTGATGCTTTCGGCCCTGACCGTCCTGATGCTACACCCGTCGAGGTTGCCTCTCTGTGTCCCTATCTTGGTGAAATATATATGGGCCACCTGCGGTATAGCACCACCGGTCGCTCAGGCCTGAGCTATGTGCATCCCTTTCTGAGACGCAACAACTGGCGCTCGCGCAACCTGCTGATGTGCGGCAACTTCAACATGACCAATGTGGCCGACCTTTTTGAGTCGATCCTACACACCGGCCAGCACCCCCGCATCTACAGCGACACGATAATGCTGCTCGAGCAGCTGGGCTATGCTCTCGACCGTGAGAACCACCGCATTTACCGTGAGCTGCGAGATCAGCTTGAGGAGCCTCGCTTGTCCCAGGAAATAGAGCGGCGTGTAGATGTCAGTCGTGTGCTCGCTTCCACGGCTCCGGCATGGGACGGCGGATATGTTATCTGTGGCTCGACCGGCTCGGGCGACACTTTTGCTCTGCGCGACCCTCATGGCATCCGTCCGGCTTTCTACTATATTGATGATGAAGTCGTAGTGCTTGCATCTGAACGCCCTGTGATACAAACGGTGATGAATGTGCCACGCCGTTGTGTCAACGAGCTGCGCCCCGGGTCGGCTCTCATTATTGCACCATCGGCCGAGGTTGAGGTAAGTGATGTGCTTGGCGAGAAGGAGAATGCCCGCTGCTCATTTGAACGCATCTATTTTTCTCGTGGCAGTGATGCCGACATTTATCGTGAGCGCAAGGCTCTTGGTCGGGAGCTCGTGCCAAGACTCATGGAGATGCTCGATGATGACCTTGACAACACGATTTTTTCATTTATCCCCAACACTGCCGAGGTCGCTTTCTTGGGCATGACCGAGGAGCTTGGCCGGCAGCTTGACCGGCAACGCAGCCGTGCCATCCTTGAGCTTGCCGCTTCAGGCAGCCTTGATGCCGAGTCACTGGAGAGGGTAATGTCCCATAGATTGCGTATTGAGAAAATCGCGCTCAAAGATATAAAATTGCGCACATTTATTGCCGAGGGGCCCTCGAGAAGTGATCTTGCAGCACATGTATATGATGTCACTTACGGTTGTTGTCGAGATAGTATTGATACCATTGTTGTTATCGACGACTCCATCGTGAGGGGGACCACGCTCTCGGCAAGCATTATTAGAATGCTTGATCGCTTGTGCCCGCGACGGCTTATTATCGCGTCCTCATCGCCCCAGGTGCGCTACCCCGACTATTATGGCATCGACATGAGTCGACTGGGAGAGTTTGCCGCTTTCCGCGCTGCGGTGTCATTGCTCCGCGCCCGTGGCATGGAGGGTATTCTCGATGATGTATATCAACGATGTCTTGACAGTGTCTCACTTTCTGATGATGAGGTGACCAACTGTGTCAAAGCTATATATGAGCCATTCTCGATCGATGAGATTTCGGCCGAGATGGCAAGGATGCTGACCCCCACGGGCACACGTGCCGATGTTGACCTCCTTTTCCCCTCAATTGAGCAACTGCACATAGCAATCCCCGGGCATCCCGGTGACTGGTACTTCTCGGGTGATTATCCCACTCCCGGCGGATGCCGTGCTGTCAACCGCGCTTTCATCAATTACTATCGCGGCCGGGCTGATGCCCGCTGATTATAACAGGCTCTTAATATAAAAGGCCACTGCTATTGAGCAGTGGCCTATATTTATTGATTGAAGGGGGGGTTACTTGATGTTGGGGTTGATTTTGTTCCAGTCCTCAACGGGGGGAAGTACACCAAGGCTGATAACCTCATCGCGGAGGGCGCAAAGGTGCTTGTAGCTTTCTTTGAGTGATGCTTCCTCTTCGGGAGTACCGTTAAGCTCTTTGTAGTGTACCCCATCCTTGGTGATTTCGGTTTCCATAGCCATCATGATGTGGTCGAAGCCGTGAGAGTGTACATAGGTACCTGCAGGCCAAGCGAAGGGTTTGCCACCCATAGCAGCTGCAATCATTTCGATAGAAACGTAGGCAGGGCTCTGGAATGAAGAGCGGCCGCGGAGGGCGATGATGTTGGCGCCACCCTTGGTAACCTTCTGCTGGATTTCGGCCCACTGCTCGGTGGTGAGCTCGGGAGTACCGATGATGTCGAGGAGGGGACGACCGTCAACTTTGGCTGTAGAGGCGTAAACTGCCATCTGCTCGCCATGGCCACCGTAGGTGCGGCAACCGGTAATCTTGTCGGGAGACATGTTGAAGTGCTTGGCGAGCTCGCTGCGCAGACGGGTGCTGTCGAGACCGGCGAGGGTAGTAACCTGCGAGGGCTTGAGGCCCGAGTAGAGCAGGGTGATGAGGCCGGTGATGTCGGCGGGGTTGAAGATGACGACAACATGTTTAGCGTCGGGGCAGTAAGCGCGCACGTTCTTGCCGAACTCCTCGGCGATGGCGGCGTTGCCCTTGAGGAGGTCTTCGCGGGTCATGCCGGCCTTGCGGGCGGCGCCACCTGAAGAGACGATGTATTTAGCGTCGGTGAGGGCTTCCTTGATGTCGGAAGTGAAAGTGATGTTTACACCTTCAAAGCCGCAATGAAACAGCTCCTCGGCCACACCCTCCAGGCCGGGGGCATAGGGGTCGTAGAGGCAGATGTTGGGGGTGAGACCCATCATGATGGCAGTCTGGGCCATGTTGGAACCAATCATGCCGGCAGCACCGACGATGGTAAGTTTCTCATTTGTAAGAAATTCCATAGTTAAAAATTTTATAGGTAAGAGAATATTTTATTATGTCTTAATTAACTAATGCAAATATAGCAATTATGTTTAAATGCACGAATTTTTTTAAGGAAATTTTTCCTTAATTAGAGCCGGTTAAACATCGCCGGTAGACATCGAGAATTGAGCGGGCGATTGTGGAGTTGGAGAAACGGGCAGCGTAGGTGAGGCCACGAGCTATCATTGCATCAACATCGACCGAGTGGGAAAGGATGGCATTGATGGCTTCGGAAAGCTGGCGGGTCGATTGAGGGTCGACATAGAGGGCTGCATCACCTCCGGCCTCCTCAAGGCATGACCCTGTGGCTGCAATTACGGGGCGACGGCACTCGAGAGCTTCAAGGATAGGGATGCCAAAGCCCTCGTAGAGCGATGGGTAAAGTATTATCTCGGCACCTTGGTTAACTGCGGGGAGGTGAGGGAAAGTGACGTTGTGGATAAATTGCAGCCTGTTTTCCACACCAAGCTCACGGGCAAGGTTAATCAGAAAGTCTTTGTAATGGTTGTCACGGCCCACGATTACGAGCTTGATGTCGTGGTCATCGATGGCCGAGAGTGCGCGTACACTCAGCTCAGCGTTTTTGCGACGCTCGATTGTTCCCACCTGCAGGATATAGCGTTTGGGTAAATTATATATGTGTCTCACATCCTCAATCTCGGCCGGAGTAAAACGGTGGCGGAAAATGTCGTCACAACCCTGATAGACGATATCAATTTTTTCCTCGGGGACGCCATAATAATGGATGATGTCTCGGCGTGTACACTCTGAAATTGCTATGATGCGTGTTGCGTTGTGGCATGAACGGCTGTATTTGAAGTCACACATCGTGCGGTCGACAGCAGAGTAACACCATGGTAGTCGGCGGTAGATGACGTCATGGATTGTCACTACCGAGGGGATGCCTGAGCTCTTGATGTTGAGTGGGAGCTCGTTGCTGAGGCCGTGGTAGAGGTTGATGCCTTTAGGCTTGAGCATCGATGTGATGCCATAGCTGCGCCACAATGGTGCAGGCATGAGTCTCGGATGAGAGTTGTAAACAAAGTTTACGTTGTCACACTCCCTTAATCGGCTCAAACGGGGATTGTCTTTGGGCTTGGGAGCAAAGATAGTGAGGGTGTCAAGGGGGTGAGCCTCGGCTATTGACTCGAGCACGAGGCGTGAATAGTTGCCCAGCCCCGTGAGATTAGCTACGGCTCGTTTGCCGTCATATCCTATATTCATAACTTTGTCAGCACATGCGTGATTTATAATCGTCATAGGTGAAGCGTCGCAGGTAGCGGCATTCTCCTCCGGGGTGGGTGGAGAGAACAATGTCAGGGTGGGAGAGACCGTTGAACATTGTGGTTTTGACTGTAGTGTAGTGGTTCATGTCTTCAAGCCTGAGACGATCGCCCGGTTTTAGTGGTGCCGTGAAATACCAGTCGCCCACATAGTCACCGCTGAGGCAAGAGTTGCCGCCAAGGCGGTAGGGGATAGCACCGGGGGTGTCAGATGATACGCTCCCGGTGACGATGGGCTGATAAGGCATCTCAAGCGTGTCGGGCATGTGACACGCAAATGAAGCATCGATGATGGCTGTCTTGATACCCTGATTGTCGACCACATCGACAACGCTCGCAATGAGGTCGCCTGTGCGCCAGGTAAACGCGCTGCCGGGCTCAAGGATGACGTTGACTCCGGGATGGCGTTGCTTGAAGTGGGTGAGCACCTCAACCAGGTGGGAGGTGTCATATCCCTCGCGTGTCATTAGATGGCCACCGCCCATGTTGACCCATTTTACTTGATCGATGAGCGGGCCAAATTGCTGCTCAAATGCAGTGATTACCTTTTCAAGGGCGTGGGATGTGGACTCGCACAGGGCGTGGAAGTGAAGACCCTCTACCCCCTCAGGAAGCAGGCCATTGAGCATGTCGGCACTCACGCCAAAGCGGCTGCCGGGCAGGGCTGGATTATAGATGTCGGTCTCTATCACCGAGCATTTGGGATTGACCCTGAGTCCGGGAGAGACGCCGGTAGCTTTAACCTTGTCGCGGTAGCGCAGGTATTGGTCGACTGAGTTGAAGGTGATGTGGCTTGAGCCTTTGATAAACTCGTCGATGGTCCCATCGGTGTAGGCCGGGCAATAGCTGTGGGCTTGGGTGTGCAGCTCATCGTTACCCAGATGCAGCTCGTTGAGGGAGCTGGCTGTGAAACTGAAACCATAGTCACGGATGATATCAAACGTGCGCCAAAGAGCATTAGCCTTGAAAGCCATGATGATGTCGACACCGGCCCGTTTCCTTACCGAGTCGATGAGCTCGAGGTTGCGGCGCAGCTTGTCTTCATAAACTATATAGAATGGGGTAGGGAGATCTTGTTCTTTCATCTTATAATAATTTTAGGCGTGCAAATTTCAACAGCAGGATTTTTTGGCCTGTGTTGTCAAAGTCCACGATTATGCGATGGTCGGTTTTAGTTGTGTCAATTTCAGTGACGGTGCCGGCACCAAATGTCTTGTGGGCAATCCTCATTCCTGTCTCGAGATCGGTGGCTGAGACTGTGTGGAAATCACCAGCCGATGCCGATGATGACTGTGACGGTGTTGATGACGGTGTGCCTCCGATCTGTCGCAGTGGTGCTGAGATGCCGCGGCTTGACACGGAATGTGAGCCACTGCGGTAGCCGCTCCTGTACCCCTCTGCCGACATTGCCGGGGAGTTGTATCGCGACAGCCATGGTGCCCGTTGTGGCGAGCTGTCGATAGTGGTGCCCGACACCGGGAGAAGATATTGCGTGTCGATGTCGCGTATGAAGCGGGAGGGTGAGCATGTGCATGTCTGTCCGTTGCGGAAGCGGGAAGAGGCGTAGCTCAACATGCAGAAACGCTTGGCCCTGGTGATGGCCACGTAAAGCAGGCGACGCTCCTCTTCAACACCTTCAAATGTGTCGCTGCTCATGCTCGAGGGGATGAGGTCTTCCTCGACCCCCACGATAAAGACGTTGCTAAACTCGAGCCCTTTGGCTGCATGCATGGTCATCAGTGTCACTCGTTCCTCTTCAGAATCGTCACGATTGTCCTGGTCGGTGGCGAGTGATACTTCGCCCATAAATCGTCCCAGTGTTACATCCTCATTTCCCTCCTCGCGAGCCTCGCTCACATATAGTTTGACACCGCTGATAAGTTCATCGAGGTTCTCGCGTTTGGATATACTTTCAGGAGTGCGGTCACTGATATACTGAGCCATCAGCCCGGTGTCCTCGATAATTTTAACTGCAATTTCATCGGCCGGCATCTCCTGGGCCACCATCTCGTTGAAGTGGTTGATGATGGCAGCAAATGACTGCAGCTTCTTGGCTGTGCCGCTGTTGAAGCTGCCGGGAGCATAGGCATCAAGGTCGTTGATTACCCGCCACAGGCTCACACGGCGATCAATGGCTGCTGCGGTGAGCTTAGCCACCGTAGTGTCACCTATTGAGCGCTTGGGCACATTGATGACGCGTCTCAACGCCTCGTCGTCATCGGGATTGAGCGCAAGCCTGAAATAGGCGATGGCGTCTTTTACCTCCTTGCGTTGGTAAAACGACAGGCCGCCATAGATGCGGTAGGGGATATTACGCTTGCGAAGAGACTCCTCAAGAATACGGCTCTGGGCATTGGTGCGGTAGAGTATTGCAAACTCCTCATAGCTCTCGCCACTTTCCATTTTTACCTGCGAGATACGGTTGGCCACGAGTGCCGCTTCCTCATAGTCGCTCCACGACATCACTACCTCGATGCGGTGCCCCTTGTCGTTGGTCGAGAACACGCGCTTCCTGATCTGGTGCTCATTCTTGTCGATGAGCGAGTTGGCAGCATCGATGATATTTTGGGTGGAACGGTAGTTTTGCTCGAGCTTGAATATCTTGAGAGATGGATACACCCGCTGCAGAGTGAGTATATTTTTGATGTTGGCTCCGCGGAAAGAGTATATACTCTGGGCGTCGTCACCCACAACACTTAGCCCGCATCCCCCTTCACCGTCGGTGAGCCGGTTGATGATGGCGTGTTGTGCGAAGTTGGTGTCCTGATACTCGTCAACAAGTATATACCTGAAATACTCGCGATAGTGGCGGCATATATCGGGATTGTCTCGCAACAACACATTTGTATAATAAAGCAGGTCGTCAAAGTCCATTGCTCCCGCACTTACACATCGGTCGCGGTAAATACGATAAATATCAAAAATCTCTCCCCGGCGAGCCCTGCGGTCGGCCTCTACAAGATCACTGTTGTGTCGGTATTCCTCAGGAGAGATGAGTGCATTCTTGGCCGTGGAAATAGCGCTTGCCACTACCGCAGGCTTGTAGATTTTCTCATCAAGGTCAAGATTTTTAATGATGGTTTTGATCAGTGCCTTGGAGTCGGCACTGTCATATATAGTGTAGTTGCTGTGATAGCCGATGCGGTCGGCATGAATACGCAGCATGCGGGCAAAAATTGAGTGGAATGTACCCATCCACAGTTTCCGTGCCGTTTCACCACCCACGAGAGTCTCGATGCGCTCGCGCATCTCTCGCGCGGCCTTGTTGGTGAATGTCAGTGCCATTATGCGCCAAGGTTCATATCCGTTGACAAGTAGATGCACAATCTTATATGTCAGCACTCTCGTTTTTCCCGACCCCGCCCCCGCAATCACAAGCTGAGGGGCATCGATACACTCTACGGCGGCTCGTTGCTGGGGGTTGAGGCTTTCAAGATAATTTTCCATGCTCTTTAGGTTTCTACTGCAAAGTTACAACAGTTTGCCCAAAACTGCAAGCCTCCCAGATGTAATAAACCGAGCATCGTTGCGTTATTTTTATAGATGTATAGGATGATGAAATACATTGTTATGTCGCTGATGCTATATGCTTCATCGGCAATTTCATTGCATGCTCAGGTGGATACCGACCAGGTGCTCCGCATGGGCAAGAATGCCTATTATTATGAGGACTATATGGTTGCTATCCACTATTTCAACATGGTGATAGGAGCCAAGCCTTATCTCTATGAGCCTTATTTCTTCAGGGGACTTTGCAAGCTTCAGCTCGATGATTATGCCGGAGCCGAGAGTGATGTCACCATGGCTCTCGACCGTCACCCCTTTGCCAAGGATGCTCATGAAGTGAGAGGTGTGGCCCGACAAAATTTAGGGCTCTTTTCAGGGGCTATTGCCGACTATGACTCGGCGCTCGTCACTCAGCCCGACAACCGCAACATTCTCTACAACCGCGCTCTTGCTCAGGTGGCTGTAGGAGATTATACTAAAGCACGTGAGGGACTTGATACTATCATTAGCCGATGGCCTGATTATGTAGTAGGTTATGCCGGACGTGCCAATCTCAACCTCCATGTGGGCGATACCGTTGCCGCTCTTGCTGACCTCGACAGCGCCATAGTCAAGAATATCGATAGCGGTAACGCTTATCTTATGCGTGCCGAGATCTATGTCAAGCGTGGTGACAATGATGCCGCAATACCCGATATGGACATGGCAATCAAGTTGTTGCCACCCAATGTGGGGCTTTATATCAACCGTGCCGTACTGCGTTATCAGACGTGGGACTACCGCGGCGCGCTCGCTGACTTCAACACGGCCCTCGAGATGCAACCGCAAAATCTCACAGCTACCTACAACCGCGCCATGTTGCGCATGGAGATACATGACTACAACAACGCCATCACCGACCTTAGCGAGGTGCTCAGGCAACGTCCACGCCATTACCGCGCTTTATTCAACCGTGCCAACCTCTACCGGGAGACTGGTCACTACCGCAAGGCTCTTGACGATATTAATGCTGTCATCAAGGCGTTTCCCACATTTGCTACCGCCACCTATCTGCGCGGAGAGCTCAATTATCGCCTCGGCAACAAATCGGCGGCCGAGCGTGACTATCGGCGAGCCGTGGAGCTTGCAAAGCGTAAGGTGACAGTGCTCCCCGACAGCGACATCGGCGAGAGTGATGCCGATAAGACACAGTCGATTAATGAAAGCGAGGATGTGTTCAGCGAGTCACAGGAGCAAGTGCAGAAGCGTTTTACCTCGATGTTGCGTGACGAAGATGGGGCGATGGAGAGTGTCACCCGATGGCAGGGTGTGCAGGGCAAGACCCGAGGCAATGTTCAGAATACCAATTATGCAGTGGAGATAGAGCCGCTTTACACTCTTTCATTCTATACCGAGGACTCAGAGTTGAAAAACACTCTTGACCTCGCCCGTGAAATCAACGAAATCAACAGCTCCAAACTGCTTCACGGCCCGCTCTTCTGCAGCGCTCGCCCCCCGATGATTAATGACGAGGAAACAATAAGCTATCACGAGAACTCAATTGACTACTATACCTCTTATCTCGCTACTCATGCTCCACGTGCCATTGACTACTTTGGCCGTGGCATGGATTTTATGACGGTGCGCAATTTTGCCGCAGCCGAGAGTGACTTCAGCAAGGCGATTGAGAGCTCTCCCGATTTTACCCTTGCATGGCTCATGCGTGGCGTGGCACGCTGGATGCACCTGAATGCCGATGAGACCACTACCTCAGGTCGTGACGATGCAGCCTCGATGTTGTACCGTTCAAGAGTTGATGCCGTCATCGCTGATTGTGTCAAAGCCTGCGAACTGTCGCCGGGCATGGCTGCGGCTTATTATAATCTTGGCACAGTGCAGGTGACATGTCGTGATTATGCAGCGGCCAGGGCTACCCTTGACCGCGCTATCAAGCTCAATCCATCGATGGGTGAAGCCTATTACAACCGAGGTTATGCGGCCATGATGATGGGTGACAAGGAGGCGGCTTTCAACGACTTGTCACGAGCCGGGGAGCTTGGCATTGCGCCGGCCTACAGTGTGCTCAAGCGCATGACGAGATAATTTTGTTTCCATTTTGCAGTAAATTATATTAACTTTGCACCCATATATAAAGAATAGATGAAATCAATAGCTAAAATATACCTTCTTATCGTTCTTGCCACAGTGGTGGCATTGCTGGCGACATCATGTGGCGGAGCCAAGCTGGCGACAGCCAATGAGCAGATGGAGCGAGGAGAATACTACGACGCAGCCAAGACCTACCGCAAGCTCTACAACAAGCTCACCAAGAAGGAGGAGCGCACCCAGCGTGGCGTGATTGCTTTCAAGATGGCTGAGTGCTACCGTCGCCTCAACCAGAGCGCACGCGCCTCGGCGGCCTATCAGAATGCTATCAGATATGGCTATCCCGACTCGATGGCTACGCTCAGGCTTGCCCAGATGCAGCATGCCGAGGGAAAGTATCCGGCTGCCATCAAGAGCTATGAGGAGTTTCTGATGCGCTCGCCTCAGAATGAGGATGCACTGCTGGGGCTCGAGGGTGCCCGCATGGCCAAGGAAAACCGTGGCAAGAAATCACGCTATATTGTCAAGCAGCCCAAGCTCATCAACTCCCGACGAGCAGATTTCTCACCCATGTTTTATGGCAAGGATGGTGATGTGCTCTATTACACTACCACCAATGAGAAGGTGACAGGTACACGCAATTCTGAAATCACCGGGATGAAAAAGAGTGACATATGGGTGATGCGCAAAAATGAAAAAGGTGAGTGGCAACGCCCCGAAGCTGTCGAGGGTGATCTCAACACCGAGCTTGAGGAGGGCATAATGTCGTTTACCCCTGATGGCTCGACGATGTATCTCACCCGTGCACGTCGCGAGCCTAACGCCAACACCGGTGTCGAGATTTACACATCCCAGCGCAGCGATGCCAAATGGAGTGCACCGCAGAAGTTTGAGATAACCCACGATACAATCTCTTCATATGGTCACCCTGCTGTATCTCCCGATGGCACCTGGCTCTATTTTACAAGCGATATGCCAGCAACAGGAGGTAAGGATATTTGGCGCATCAACCTCAAGGACCGTGCAGGAAGTCTCGAAAATATGGGCACCGATATTAACACAAAGGGTGACGAGTGTTTCCCTTATGTGCTCTCTGACAGTGTGCTGATTTTTTCATCTGACGGCCATCCCGGCTATGGCGGCCTCGACCTCTTCCGTGCTACCCTTCAGCCTTCGGGACGATGGTTGGTTGAAAATATGGGACAGCCTCTCAACTCAGCAGCTGATGACTTTGGCATTACTTATCAGTCGCCCGACCGTGAGCAGGGATTTTTCAGCTCCAATCGTGGTGACGGGCGAGGATATGACCACATCTATTCTTTTGAATTGCCCGACCTCGTAGTCAATATTTCGGGATATGTGCTCGACACCAACGAGGAGCCGATACCCAATGCTGTGGTGCGTATAGTGGGCAAGGATGGCTCGATACAGAAGGCTGTGACACGCAACGACGGCACATTTATTATCCCCATCAACCCCGGTGTCGAATATGTGATGCAGGCCGGTGCTCGTGGCTTCCTCAATGCCCGTCAAGAGTTTGTGGCCGACAATATTGATGAAGATGCCGAGTATGCCATCGACTTCACTCTTGCTTCAATCAAGACCCCCAATATAGTTGATAACATCTTCTATGACTTTGGCGCGGCAACATTGCGACCTGAGAGCGAGAAGGCGCTTGAGGGGCTCGTGAAAATGCTTAAGGATAATCCCGGTGTCAAGATTGAGTTTGCATCACACACCGACCGCTGGGGTGATGAGAAATTTAATCTCTCACTGTCAGAGCGTCGAGCCAAGGCTGTGGTAGATTACCTTATTGCCCATGGTATCCCCGAGTCTCAACTCCAGTATCTCGGTCTCGGCAAGAGTCATCCCATGACAGTGAATGCACGATTTGCCAAGCTGTTCCCTCAGTTTGAGGAGGGTGATGTTTTGACCCAGGAGTTTATCGAGGGTCTCGAGGATGAAAATGACAAGGTGATTGCAGATCAGATTAACCGTCGCACTGAGTTTAAGGTTATCTCGGTCGATAATATAATGTACTGAATGATGAAACTGCGCACTGAGATAAAGCCGCTTAACCATCAGGGGGTTATCGCTCATGACAAGCCCCTGATGATGATTGGCTCATGTTTCAGTGACAATATAGGCGAGAGGTTGCATAGCGACCTCTTTGATGTTATTATCAATCCCTGGGGCACGCTCTACAATCCGGCGAGCATAGCCGGGGCAGTGGAGAAGCTTTGCGGTGACTCGCTCTATAATGATGGGGACGTGGTGACCGATGAACAGTCCGGTCGTTGCTATGCCATGACCCATCACTCAGTGTTTGCTGCCTCCACCGTTGCCGAGGCATTGGCGCTTATGAATGGCTCACTCTCTGCTGCTCGCAAGGTGTTGCCTGAGTTGTCGACAGTGGTGATAACGCTCGGCACCACACGCATCTTTAATCAGAAGTCGACAGGTGAAGTTGTGGCAAACTGTCACAAGTTGCCTGCGGCACAGTTTGAGGAGCGGTATCTGGGTGTCGATGAGGTAACCGAGCTTTTGACAAAGATGGTGGAGTCACTGCGGAGTGTCAATTCCACAGTCAACATCATTTTCACAGTGAGCCCCATAAGACACTCAGGCGCGACACTCGCTGACAATTCACTTGCCAAGGCTACCTTGAGAGTGGCTGTCGACCGGGTGGTAAAGATGCAGCCATCAGTTGGCATTTATTACTTTCCGGCTTATGAGATAATGCTTGATGACCTGCGTGACTATCGATTCTATGCAGCCGACATGAAGCATCCCTCTACGGTGGCTGTCGACTATATATATGAGCTGTTTATGCAATCGTTTATGGATGACACTGCTATCGAGGCTGCAATACGGTGTCGCAAGCTATCGTCGCGACTTGCCCATAGATTGACAGATGGCGCTACACCGGCCCGGCAAGCATTTGTTGACTCGACCCGACGACTGGCTGAGTCGCTAATTGACAGATACCCCTATTTGAAGATTAAGATCTAAGGTAAAATAAAAAGATGAAATATTCAATTTCAAACATCGCGCATACCCTCGGCATCCCACAGCCGGCTTATCCGCAAGCTACAATCGACGTGCTGCTCACCGACAGCCGCTCGCTCCTATATCCCGAGAGTTCATTGTTTTTTGCCATATGCTCATCATCCAACGACGGCCACAAGTTTATCGACTCGCTTTATGATGCCGGTGTCCGCAACTTTGTTGTCGAGCACATCCCTGATGGGTGCCAATACAATGATGCCAATTTCCTTGTAGTCCCTGACACCGTCGAGGCCCTGCAAAAGATTGCTATTGAACATCGTCACGAGTTTAACATCCCGGTGATAGGCATTACCGGAAGCAAGGGCAAGACCACCGTCAAGGAGTGGCTTAACCAATTGTTGCAGCCCGACTACAAGCTTGTCCGTTCTCCCCGTAGCTACAACTCGCAGATAGGTGTGCCGTTGTCGGTGTGGGAAATTGACGAGAGTACTGAGATGGGTATCTTCGAGGCCGGCATCTCGATGGCCGGCGAGATGTGCAACCTCAGTCGCATAGTTGAGCCTACAATTGGCATCATCACGACTATCGACAGTGAGCATGAGAGTGGATTCAGCTCGCTCGAGGATAAATGCCGCGAGAAGGTGGAACTGCTCTCCAGCGCGGGCGCGGTGATATACAATGCCGATGATACTGTGGTCGACAAGGTGATTGACGAGACGCCGTTACAGTGTGTTAAGATTGCAGTCTCGGCGCGCGATACCGGCGCACAGCTCTACTACAAGGTTGAGAGTGTCGATACCGATGGCGTAGCCCGCATTTCCTATAGTTACGATGGCGTGAGAGGCGAGCTCAGGGTAGTGCCCACCGAAGCATTTGAACGTCGCAACATCATGCTGTGTGTGGCAACTATGCTTTACCTTGGCTATGACCGAGAGGTGATAATGCATAGAGTAGCGGAGCTGATGCCTGTAGCAACACGACTTAATGTCATCGAGGGTGTCAACGACTGCCTGCTTGTGCATGATTCCTATACCGCCGACCTTCACTCGCTGCTGCCTGCGATAGAGTTTGCCCAGCGTCAGGGGGGGATTGACCGCAATGTCACTCTGATACTCAGTGATGTGATGCACGAGAATATGTCTCCGGCGTCAGTCTACCGGCAGATAGCCGAGATGTTGCGGCTGAAAGGTGTTGAGCGCATCATCGGCGTGGGTGAGGAGATTTCACGTTATCAAGGTTATTTCGGTGTGGATGCAACATTTTATCCCTCTACCGAGTCATTACTGTCGACACTTACCTCAAGCGATTTCTCTCATGAAGTAGTGCTTGTCAAGGGGGCGCCATCGTTCCGCTTCGGTTCAATTATCGAGCGTCTTGAGGCACGCCGTTATGAGACTGTGCTTGATGTCAACCTTGATGCGGTTGTCTATAACTACAACCACTTCAAGTCGCGTCTGCGCCCCGAGACCGGTATCGTGTGTATGATCAAGGCATCAGGCTACGGAGCCGGGTCGCTTGAGCTTGCCAAGACGCTTCAGCGCCAAGGTGCATCCTATCTTGCCGTGGCAGTCACCGACGAAGGTGTCGAGTTGCGCAACGCGGGCGTGACCATGCCCATTATGGTGCTCAATCCCAAAGTGATGAACTATAAGGACCTGTTTACCTATCGTCTTGAGCCTGAAATCTATAGCTTTGAGATTATGGACGAGATTATTGGAGAGGCCGAGAAATATGGCATCACCGATTATCCGGTGCACATTAAGTTTGATACCGGAATGCATCGCCTTGGTTTCAGCGAGGCTGACCTCAATGAGCTTCAGGCTCGCTTCCTGTCGCAGGATGCCATCAGACCTGCATCGATGTTCAGTCACCTCGCTACAGCCGACTGTATGGATATGGACGACTACACTCTTGGACAGCTCAAGCTTTTTGACCGCATGTGCTACAAGCTTAGTGCCGGCTTCCCCTATCACATCAATCGACACATCCTCAATACTCCGGGTATCATCAGGTTTCCCCAATATCAGTATGACATGGTGAGACTCGGCATCGGGCTTTATGGTGTAGAGACGTTGCCTCCCGAGTGTCGGGAGGGAGAACTCAGGGCTGTATCCTCGCTTCACACCGTCATCATTTCCATCAAGGAGCGCAATGCCGGCGACACCATAGGTTATAGCCGTCGAGGCAAGGTGACTAAGCCATCGCTCATAGCCACGCTCCCCATAGGGTATGCCGACGGTCTCAACCGTCATCTCGGCAACGGTGCTCTCAAGGTCAATGTCAATAGCCACTTGTGTCCCATCATAGGTAATATATGTATGGATATCTGCATGATTGATGTTACCGATGTGCCGGGTGTAGCTGTTGGTGACGAGGTCGAGATTTTTGGTAGCAATCCCACTGTGACCGAAGTGGCTGACATCCTGGGTACTATCCCTTATGAGGTGCTCACCTCGGTGTCACGCCGAGTCAAGCGTGTCTACTACCGGGAATGATAATTCCGGGATATGGATTACAACAATCTCCGCTCCATCCATCAAGTGGTGAAGCGGAGATTGTTGCATTTTTTCTCTGAGCGACTTTTCAGCGAAGGCGGTCAGCGCTCTTGAGCAGCTTCTCGTCGTGCACGATGCCTCGTCGTGCCATCATGCCCATGACGATTGCAACAATAAGCAGATAGCAGCCGGTGACCCATGTCACGGTATAACCATTGCTTGATGCCGCGAGATTGTAATAGATTACAAGCCCGGCAGTCACCACGCTCATTAGCTGGGAGATGGTAAGAACGCTTTTCTGCAGCTTGAAGTTGTTATACAAAAAGATATCGATGAGATAGAGCAGGGCTGCAAGGGCACCTGTCACCAGTGTCATCATGTAGTCACCTGTGGGACACAGGTTGAGCACCTCACCCTCAAGGTAGCCGGTGCCGAAGTTGACAAACGGGAACACTCCCATCACGATGGCTGCAATCAGCAGCCACAAAGATTGAATGCGTTGAATGACCATAATTATATAGCGAGTTAAAATATTTCTTTTCGGCAAAATTAGCAATTTTTACTAACTTTGCAAAGCTATTGCCACCTGAGTCATGCTTAGAGGGCAATATAATAGTTAAACCGACAACTACACAACTAACAGCTAAAATCTTCCATGGCGATTTTTGCATTTTTATTGCAGCTTGTGGCTGCTGCTGTGATAGGTGGTGGCTCAGCTTCCACCGGTGGCAATGATATCCCTACCAGCCAACTTGCGGCCCAATTGGAGGCCGACGGATATGTCAACATTGCGCGCATGGATTCCACTATCCTGGTGAGACTTATGTATGCTACTCCTGATAACTTTGTGGGCGTAAACATGTATGGCGACTTCAACCAAGCCTATCTGCATCCCGATGCGGCCAAGGCGCTTCTCAAGGCTCAGAAGGCGCTCAAGGAGATTGAACCTTCCTACACGCTACTCATTAAGGACGCCACAAGACCCATGTCGGTGCAGAAGCGCATGTATGACACCGTGCGTGGCACAGCCAAAGCGCGATATGTCAGCAATCCGGCAAACGGTGGCGGCATGCATAACTATGGCGTGGCTGTAGATGTCACTATCGCCGACGCTCACGGCAACGAAATTTCGATGGGTACACCTGTCGACCATCTCGGTCCTGAGGCTCATATCAATGGCGAAGGGTGGCTCGTAAAACAAGGCAAGATTACTGCACAGGACAAGGCAAACCGGGAGCTGTTGCGCAAGGTGATGATTGCCGGAGGTTTCCGTCCCCTTTACTCCGAGTGGTGGCACTTTAACCTCGTGCCTCGCTCAGTAGCCCGAGCAAAATATAAGATTGTTCAGTAAGAGATTAATTTAGAGCCTGTCCCACCTTAGATTTGCAGTGGCAAACCGAAAGGTGGGACACACTCTTAGAAAATAAAGACAAGGAGGGGCCCATAGGGTTGCCTCCTTGCCTTTTTCAGGTTATAAGAAACTGTTTGACTTATAGCATGACGGTGATGCCGCCTGTTGCCCAGCGTCCGGGCATTTCAAGGCCGCCAAACGAGCAATAGCGGGTGTTGAAGATGTTGGAGACATCTACATGGAAATTGAAACATTTCCACTTGTAGGAGGCTCGGCCATTGAACAGCCAATAAGACGGGTATTCTATCTCATTGCCTTCAATATCAAAATATGAGCCGTTACGGTCATTCCATGAGCCGGTGAGCGCGATTGTAAAGTTTTTAACCGGCATCAACTCGAGGGCACATGTCACCTTGTTGCGCAGATGTGTGTCGTCATATTCCGACATCATTCCTCTTGTGTCGTGGCTCGAATGGGTGTGGCCATAGGCCATCTGAATGTTGCGCACTACACCTTTGTCCCATGTAAAAGCGGCCACAGCTGTGAGACCTAAAGTTTTGACTTTGCCTATCTGCTTGATTTCCCAACGGCTATCGGCATCGGTCTTCATCCAGTCGATCATGTCGCTTCCCCAGCGATGAAACAAGCTTCCGTTAAGGTTGAAATGCCCTTTTATCCATGTGGCATTGAATGTGATGGTGTTGGCTTTCTCGGGCTTGAGTGTCTCATTGGAAATATGGGTGGCATTGGTATAGAAGAGGTCGGTAAAGGTGGGGAGACGCATTGTGCGCGATGCCCCGAGCCTGAATCCTAATCCATGCATGGGCCGGTAGTTGACTGCTGCAGTCCACAGCAGGGTGTTTTCGTAACAATTGTCGACAAGGTTGAGTGAGGCGTTGGCATCAAGCCAGTCGGTTACTCTCACCCCTTGTCTGATCCAATAGTTGAAAGCATGACGGTGATATTCCTTGGTGTACTTGGCTCCCGGATAGTCATGGCATGTCTTGGGGTGTTCTATCTCATGGCCCATGACATTACTGAAAATCTGATTGTACTGAAAATCGATACCGGCCGAGGTGACACCCCAGTTCCAGTTATAATCGGCCTCTATGCCAGCGCCCACATTATGAGTGAGATGAAAGTTGGGCTGGGTGTACCACTCAGGCATCTCGGTGCCGTCGCGGAATAGCTCATAGAGGTCGCTGTTGCGGCGGTAGCTGGCATAGGCCGACAGTTCCCATCGGCCGGCCACGGTGTGGTTCCAGCGTGCTGATGAAAGGAAAGTTTTGGTCTGCTCCCATTGCCATGGGTATTTGAGCGAATAAAATCCATTGGAGCCCCACCCGCGGCGTTGATAACCGGCCTGCAGCTCAAAGTCGCCGAGTGTACTGCCATCGCGGGTCACCGGCGAAATAGTAGAGTGGGCATAAATGTTGAGATTGTTGAAGTCGGTGTTAAGACGGTATCCGTTGCTGGTGGTGTAGCTTGCACCCATGAGTGCTGTTGCGTGATTCAGCTTGGTCCCTGCTGCCAAGCGTGTGCGCCAGTATCCGTAATCGCCACCCTCGATTGCTGCCTCGATGTTAGGACGTTGAGGGATAGCCACTGTGTAGTTGATAGCCCCGGCATAGGCTCCCGCATTGGGGATGTCGATGATGGTGGAGATACGTCTCACTATCTCGGGGTCGATTGGGAGGGAGGATGACTGATGGCCTGTGCGGGCATCAGTGAAATCAATTCCGTTGAGGAGGATTGAGGTTTGGTCGGGCGAACTTCCATGCAGCGAAACGTCGGCTTGAGAACCGAGGCCTCCGCGTTCGCGTGCATCAATTGATGGGTTGATGTTTACAGCGTCTTCGAGAGAGCGTAGGGGCATTGCCTTGATGAGAGCGGGGCCTACAGCTGTCGATTCCAATCCGGCGCCTCTCGCCCCATAGGATTTGCGGGCGATGACCTGCACCTCGCGCAGCCCTATCACAGTGTCTTCTTCCTCGACTTTGGCGTTGGCCGATGATGTTGCTCCGGCGAGAGCCACGTTGCCAAAAAGCATGCTCACTGAGAGTACTCCGATTTTTACTTCGCGTCCCAGTGAAGCAAACGCGCTCCATCCTTTACGGCTCCAACGGCTGAATGAGGGCCGCGCCACAGGTTTCATTTCTTTTTTCATAAATGATTGATTTGTAGTTAATTAATAAATATTAAATTGCTTTGCAGCGTGCAAATATAATTATTTTGGTTCATTAGCGCAACCCTCATCTTTATGGATGAATAATTGAAAATGGGTAGATGAAGGTGAAAAAAGACAAGGTAATAGCCTAATTTTCAACTATTACCTTGCCTTAGGCATTTGTGTGGAAAGTGGATGTATTCAAAAAAAGTTGATAGTGATAGAAAAAATCCCTAAGACCGGGATATTCTCAGTCTTAGGGGATATATAGTTGCTTAGTGCTTTAACTCAAATATTAAGGTTCCAAGTTTTCAATCGGCTGCTGGGTCGCCGTTGTTGGGGTCAAAGTTGGAGTGAGGGTCGAGGGTGCGGGGAGCCTGATGAGTGGTTTGCTGCATCGGGACCTCGTCATAGACATTATCATCGTCGGAGGCGGGGGCGACATAGTTGTCAAAGTCTGACGCAGCTGTATATGTTGCCGAGGACGCTGTGGTGGCTGGAGCAGGAGTGACGGTGTCAACGGTCACGGTATCAGGCCTGACTTGAGGCAACTTGATGGAGTCGAGGGGTACGAGTGCCGCAAGGGAGAGAGCATCGGGTGAGGCAATTGAGTCGTTGGTTGCGAGTTGAGGGTCAGTGTCGCCCGATGATCGGAAGTTGAAATACCACACTGATATACCTGCCCCTACAAGTAGGATAGCAACGAGAGCCCCGAGCACGATGCTGCGGATGCTGATGCCGTCATCCTCCTCGTTGTCATCGTTATGTTCATTATCACCTGTGGTCTCTTCAATGGAAGGGAGAGTATCAGGCTGAGGTGGCCTGGTGACGACGGTCTCTTGTTGTGGAGTTCCATAGAGCATGTCCCACCCTTTGGGAGTAACCGGCGGCAGGTTAGGGGCCGAGGCGAGGCGCATCAATGCTACGGTGGCATCTTCAACAACCTCGCCATTGCCGGTGAGACGACGCCACACGATGTCGAGAGACTCTACCAGTGATGGTGTCTTGGCAAGAAGTTTGCGCAGGGTCTCGTCGGTGAGCTCGCGGGTTACATCATCGCTGCATATCATGACGACATCATTACGATGCACGGGATAGGTGTGGATGTCAAAAAGCAATGCATTGTCGTCATCGCGGTCACATGAATAGTCATGGGTGAGGCGGGTGAGGCCGTTGGCCGGATTAAAAAGATAGGCACGTGCATCTCGGCTCCATGCGACATGTAGCCGACCCTTTACAAGCCAAGCTACAACGATGTTGCAAGTGTCGTCACAATGAACATGGACAGCATTGAAGGCTGCATCGACCGCTCCGGCAAGGAAGTCGCGAATAGCGGCATCGCTGCGGGTGACGCGGGAGGGAATGAATGTGAAGCCGGAATATAATGTATTGATGGCCACACGACAAGCATCTTCGCCCGGTTGTCCGGGTGAAAGGGGGCTTGCTACAGCCATTATAGCACCGTAGGATGAAAGGGGATAGACCTCGTCATCGTTGGATGCCGGAGTGCCCGACCGGCTAAGGTCGGGGCATATCCATAGATTATCCTGGTTGCCGGGGTTGCCGGCTTTTTCACATAGCGATGCGAGTGAGATGGCAATTGCGCTCATTGAGGTCAGATTAAATTATCACAATACAAGGGAAACGTTATTACTTGTACTTACAAATAATAACGCTTCCTTTGAAATTTTATTGTTGACGTGTCGCTGTTAAATGGGCTCAGTGACAAGAAACCGGCTCTAAAGCAGAGAAACCGTGCGATTGATGAAGCTGTCGAGGGCTTCACCCTTGAGCATGCCGTTGGCCAGCAGCGCAAGGTCGATAACCTGAGAAACCAGAGGTTGAGTGCGGGCATAGTCGGCAAGCAGGCTGGTTTCCTCTGCTCGCTTAGCCTCGACCTCCTTGGTGAGCTTGTCGAGTGAGTCTCGTTGCTGGTCGGTGGGCTTGTGGTCGGTTACCTGATCATTAATAGCCTTGATGCTGTCGTTAAACTCGCTGATGGCAGCATTGATGGGAGCCACCTTGTCGGCTACATCGTTGTCGGCTGCCTCGACTATGCGTTTAATGACAGGGCTCTCGGTGTTGACAATGAGATTGTAACTGTCGGGCAGCTCGCCATAGAAGCTCATGCCGGGTTGCATTGCGGCCATTTCTTTCATGCGTCGCATATATTCGCTCTGAGTGATGACAATAGGAGCGGCCTCGGCCGATAATGCCTCAAAGTTGACCATGAGCTCAGCTTTCTCAATCTTAGGTAGAGATGAGCGGAACATGCCGGTGAGAATATCAATCTGGGATGCCGAAAGGTCTACTTTCTTGGCATCGGCTTTGGGAATGAGCTTCTCAACGATATCAGAGTCAACGCGCACAAAACGAGACTTGTCGAGCTTGTTCTCGAGCATGCCGATGAAGGGGGTGTCAAGCTGTCCGTCCATCACGAGCACGTTATAGCCCTTGTCGGTAGCACCCTTGATAAAGGAGTACTGGGCTGTGGGGCCGGTAGTGTAGAGGTAGACAAGATTTCCATCTTTGTCGGTCTGGGAAGCTTCAATGAGGGTCTTGTATTCGTCAAGGGTGAAATAGCGGCCCTCGGTGTCCTTGAGTAGCACAAATTTCATGGCAGCGTCACAGAATTTTTCGTTGCTCAGCATGCCATATTCGATGAAAATCTTGATGTCATCCCATTTAGCCTCAAAGTCCTTGCGGTCTTTGTTGAAAATCTCTTTCAGGCGGTCGGATACCTTTTTGGTAATATAGGTTGAAATCTTTTTAACTGCGGTGTCGCTCTGGAGATAGGAGCGGCTCACGTTGAGGGGGATATCGGGTGAGTCGATCACGCCCTGAAGCAGGAGCATGAACTCGGGCACCACGCCCTCTACCGAGTCGGTGACGTAGACCTGGTTGCAGTAGAGCTGGATGCGGTTTTTGGTTACGTCGAGGTTGTTCTTGATCTTGGGGAAGTAGAGGATGCCGGTGAGGGTGAAGGGATAGTCGACGTTGAGGTGTATCCAGAACAAGGGGTCATCCTGACCTGGGTAGAGCTCGTGGTAGAAAGAAATATAGTCTTCGTCGGTGAGCTCGGTCGGCTTCTTTGACCACAGAGGCTCTATTGCATTGATTACATTGTCGCGGTCGGTGTCGACATATTTTCCATCTCTCCACTCTTGCTCTTTGCCGCTGATAACGGGCACAGGAAGGAAGCGGCAATATTTCTTGAGAAGAGCATCGACACGGCTCTGCTCAAGAAACTCCTTGTTGTCATCATCGATGTAGAGAATGATGTCGGTGCCTCGTTCGGGTTTGTCATATTCGTTCATAGAGAACTCGGGGGTGCCGTCACAGCTCCACATCACACCCTTGGCGCCCTCTTTATAGCTCAGAGAGTGGATTTCTACCTTTTTGGCTACCATAAAGGCCGAGTAGAAGCCCAGGCCGAAGTGGCCGATAATGGCATTGGCTTTATCTTTGTATTTTGCCAAAAACTCCTCGGCTCCCGAGAAAGCAATCTGGTTGATATACTTGTCGAGGTCTTCGGCAGTCATGCCTATACCATGGTCGGTGACTGTGAGGGTGCCTGCTTCCTTGTCGAGGGTGACACGCACGCTCTTGTCGCCAATCTCGCCCTTGAATTCGCCAAAGGATGAAAGTGTGTCGAGCTTTTGGGTAGCATCGACTGCGTTGCTCACCAGCTCACGCAGGAATATCTCATGGTCGCTGTAAAGAAACTTCTTGATGACGGGGAAGATGTTTTCGGTTGTTACCCCGATATTGCCTTTCTTCATTTCCATAATAGGTATATATTTTTAGTTCATATTAAATTGCGCACTATATTGTGAACAAATAAGCAAATAAAATGCCACACGTGATATGTGACATTTTTTGTTAAATATTCCTATTGAGAACTGCCATTTTTGCCGACAGCAGGGTCAGTCGGCTATGACAAAGTCATGGTGGTCGGTGGAATAGGTTATGCCGGCATTGGCGGGGAAGAGCCGGTTAATCATGCCCGAGGATGTCAATATATCCGGGGTGCTGTCAATAAACTGATTGTCGGCAGTAATCATGAGCACACGGGTGGCAACGTTGAGCAATGGCGCGACATCGTGAGTTGAGATGATAATGGCCTTGTGCTGAGCGGTGGCAAGGTGGTGGAGTAACCTGAACATTTCGAGGCGGCTGGCGATGTCGAGAAATGTTGTGGGTTCATCAAGCATGATGATGGGTGTCTGCTGGGCAAGTGCACGTGCTATCATTACTTTTTGCCTCTCACCGTCGCTGAGAAACGACACATAATTGTCAGCGAGAGCCTCTATTCCTACAGTGGTGATGGCATCATTGACAATGTCACGGTCGACATTCCCGAGCCGGCCCAATACTGAAATGTGGGGATGTCGACCGAGAGCCACGACCTGCCTCACGGTGAGCCCCGAGGCTGTGATGCGGTCGGTGTAGACAATCGCTATGAGGCGTGCAAGCGAGCGAGGCGACATCTTCTCAAGCGGCTTGCCGGCGATTATCACTCGTCCGTCCAGCGGTGATTGTGTCCCTGAAAGGGTGCGTAGCAGTGTACTTTTGCCGGCACCGTTGGCCCCGATGAGTCCTACCATCTCTCCCCGTGACACATCCAGGTTAAGTTTAGGAATGACAGGGGTGTCGCCATATCCCACAAGCAGCTTCTCGGCAATCAATATCGGTGGCTCAGGCATGGTCAATTAAAGTAATAAAGCTTGTTACGATATACAATAATGTATAATATCACCGGCGCACCAATCACCGGGGTTATTGCATTGATGGGGATGATGCCACCATTTGAAGGGAGCACACTAAGCAATGTACATAGCAGGGCTATCGCTGCGCCACACAGTGCAGTAGCCGGCAGGAGCACTCCATGATGAGCCGTGCTGAATATCAGTCGCGCGATATGAGGCACAATGATGCCGATGAAACCTATCGGGCCGCAGAAAGCGGTGACTACCGCTGTGAGCAACCCTGAGATGACAAGCAGCATGTTTCTCACGCGGTAGACACTTACGCCCAGGTTGGCAGCATATCGGTCGCCGAGGAGCATAGCATTGAGCGGCTTAATCAACAGCAACGATAAGGCTATCGACAAGATGATGACTACGCTGTAAAGCGGCATGTCGCCCGGTGTTACTCCTGAGAAATTACCGAGGCCCCATATCGTGTAGGAATGCACCCCCTGCTGGGTTGAGAAAAAGTTGAGCAGTGAGATGCCCGATGACGCGAAGTAGCTCACCATTATGCCCACGATGAGGAGCATCGTCGAGTTGCGCAACATGCGTGAAAACAGAAGCAGAAGCACCATCACAGCCATTGCGCCTGCCATTGCACCTAAGAGAGCTCCCATTCTCATGCCTAAGGTGCCTATGACCATGCCTCCCGCCGACAGCATCACGATTGCCACCCCGAGGCTTGCACCGGTTGACACACCCAGTATCGAGGGCCCGCAGAGCGGGTTGTTGAAGGTTGTCTGCAACAGCAGGCCGGCAATCGACAGGGCTGCACCGGCAAGGGCAGCAGTGATTACCATCGGTGCTCTCGAGTCGGTGATAATCACTCTCCATGCCTCGCGTTCAACTTCTCCACCGGTGAGGGCACCCACGATATCTCCAAGCGGGATGTCGACAGCGCCCCTCACGAGACACGCGAGAGCAAGTGCCAAAGTCAGCAAGCTCAAAAAACAGAACCAAGCAGTAGTACGTCTCACCGTTATATTCAATGTATCTGTCGGTAATACTTCAATTGGCCATCATCTTTCAGTAGGCCGGGATGGAGCATGAGGATATACTCTCTAAGTAGGCGGTCGGGGTGGAACGGAAACTCCTCATAGAGGGTAGACGACCGGGTGTCGCAGTAATACACGTTGCCATCCTTGAATGCCTTGAAGCGAGGGTTGAGCTGGTGGTTTTTTGCGAGCATTTCGAGTGAAAGGTCATAACCATAACTCTTAATAAACCAGTAGTCGGCATCCTCGCCCTTGTCAAGCACAGCCTCGGCACTGAGTTGTATCGACCCGGCCGACTTGTCGTCACTCCATGGGTAGGTGCCCCCGGCATCGGCAAGCATCCTTGCCTGATAGCTGTTGCCACCGGGCAGATACCACACTCCGTCGGTCACCTGCTCGACAATCACCTTGGGCTTAGACTGAGCCGCTTTGCCCTGTAGTGCAAGATGATTGTAAAGCGTGGCAGTTACGTTGAATATTGAGTCGGCACCCTTGAGATTTCCTGTGAGTGCACCTATCAGCTTTATCCACTCGGCACGTCCCAACGGTGTCGCCTCCATGTAGTCGGCACACTCAAGGATGGGTATCCCGAGCTTCTCGATGATACCATGACCGGCGTTCTCAAATGGACTCACGAGCATCACCTCGGGGGAGAGAGATGCAATAGCCTCAGCATTGGGCGACATTGAAGAGCCCACATCGGTGACACTTCCATCGATCAAGCCTTTCTTAATCTCGGGAATCTTGTAATAGGAGGCATCGGCGACGCCTGTCACGCTACCTATCTCACCAAGCTCCTTGAAGACACCGGCATGCACCGAGGAATATACCAGCGCCGATTTCACAGGTGTGGGTATTACCTTTATCCCTTGAGGGAGCGCGGGAGTGTCACCATCACGAGGCACCAACGCGTAGGTGGCCAGCGAGACTGCCGTGTCCCACGGGTTTTTTACATCGGCAAGGATATAGTCGCCACAGTCAACCATGGTGAGCAGGTCGGCATGGGATGTGAGCGTATCCCCCCTGACCTCTCCGTTACCGGCTGTATCATTGCCCTTACAACCGCTCCCTGACAAAAGCAGCAGAGCGGTTGTGAGCAGCATTATTGTGTCGTTGATCAGTCTCATTCCATGAGCTTGCGATAGCGACGGCGTGGAGGCTCCTTGCCACCGTTCTTCATCTTTTTGTACTCCTCATAGTCGCTGTAAGAACCCTCGTAGTACACGACTTCGCCGTCACCTTCAAATGAAAGGATATGGGTGCAAATGCGATCGAGGAACCAGCGGTCGTGGCTTACAACCACAGCGCAGCCGGCAAAATCCTCAAGACCCTCTTCAAGGGCACGCAGCGTGTTGACGTCAATATCATTGGTGGGCTCGTCGAGCAGCAATACATTGCCCTCTTCTTTCAGTGCCATGGCAAGGTGCAGGCGGTTGCGTTCACCACCTGAGAGCACACCGATTTTCTTTTCCTGGTCGGCACCGGTGAAGTTGAATCGTGACAGATAGGCGCGTGCATTTACATCGCGGCCACCCATGCGGAATGACTCAACTCCCTGGGATATAACCTCATACACACTCTTGTCGGGTAACAGATCGTGGTGCCTCTGGTCAACGTAGGCCACCTTCACTGTTTCGCCAACGTTAAATGAGCCGGCATCAGCTTTCTCCTGGTCCATGATGAGACGGAACAGAGTGGTCTTACCGGCACCGTTGGGGCCTATTACGCCCACAATGCCGTTGGGTGGCAGAGTGAAGTTGAGGTCCTTGAACAGCTGCTTCTTGCCGTAGGCCTTGGCCAGCCCGGAAACCTCTATCACCTTGTTGCCTAAGACGGGGGCCGTTGGGGATGAATATCTCGAGCTTTTCTTCTCGTTGCTTTTGGTCCTCGTTGAGTAAGCGGTCATAGGACGACAGTCGTGCCTTACCCTTGGCCTGGCGTGCTTTGGGTGCCATGCGCACCCATTCAAGCTCTCTCTCGAGTGTCTTGCGGCGCTTGCTTGCTTGCTTCTCTTCCTGAGCCATGCGCTTGGTCTTTTGGTCGAGCCAAGAGCTGTAGTTACCTTTCCAGGGTATACCCTCGCCACGGTCAAGTTCAAGAATCCATCCGGCCACATGGTCGAGGAAGTAGCGGTCGTGGGTGATGGCAATGACAGTGCCGGGATATTGCTGGAGATGCTGTTCGAGCCAGTCGATCGACTCGGCATCGAGGTGGTTGGTAGGCTCGTCGAGGAGCAGGATGTCGGGTTGCTGCAGCAACAGCCGTATCAAGGCCACACGGCGACGTTCACCACCTGAAAGTGTCTCTACCGGCTGGTCGTCGGGCGGACACTGGAGCGCATCCATCGCACGCTCGAGCTTGGAATCGATGTTCCACGCGTCGGCTGCATCGAGTTTATCCTGAAGCTCGGCCTGACGGGCAATGAGGGCATCCATCTTGTCGGGGTCTTCAAGCACATCGGGGTCAGCAAATGCCTCGTTGACCTTGTCAAACTCGGCCAAAAGGTCCATGATGGGCTGCACACCCTCGCGCACCACCTCAATTACGGTCTTGGAGGGGTCGAGCTGAGGTTCCTGCTCGAGATAGCCCACTGAGTAGCCGGGCGAGAACACCACTTCGCCCTGATAGCTCTTGTCAATGCCGGCTATGATCTTGAGCAGCGATGACTTACCCGAGCCGTTGAGACCGATGATGCCAATCTTGGCACCATAGAAAAAGGAGAGGTAGATATTTTTGAGTACTTGTTTCTGTGGAGGGTAGGTCTTGCTTACACCCACCATCGAGAATATCACTTTCTTATCGTCGGCCATAAAATATAATGTATATGTGAATGGTTACTTATGCTTCTTGGGGGCCGCCTTGAAATTGTAGCCCGGGCGGCATTTTCCCTCCATAATATTGCGGAGCTTGCCCTTGATGAGCTGGCGGCGTATCCCTGAGATGTGGTCGATGTAGACCTCGCCCTCGAGGTGGTCACACTCGTGCTGTATCACACGTGCCATGAAGCCACTGAACTCCTCTTCATGCTCGTTGAAGTCCTCGTCAAGCCAATTGAGACGTATATGCTCTACACGGGGCACATTCTCCGACAGTCCCGGCAGTGACAGGCATCCTTCCGAGCGACTTACGGTGTCGCCATCGAGCACCTCTACCTCTGGGTTGATGAGGGCAAATTTGCGGTTGCATTCCGGGAAATCCTCGGCAAGAGGTGTTGCATCAATCACGACAATGCGGTCGTTGCGGCCAATTTGGGGCGCGGCAAGTCCCACACCTTCAGAGGCATACATTGTATCATACATGTCGGCGATGAGCTTTTTCAAATCGGGGTAATCGGGTGTAATATCTTCTGAGATGTTGCGTAACACCGGATGACCATATAGGTAGACTGGAAGTTTCATTTATTGAGTTGTTAATTTTGAGTCTTAGTTGTCAATTGTGGGAGTTTCTGTAGTTGAGGGATGAGAGATAGTCGTTGAGGATTATTGTCGCTGATATCTCATCGACAATAGCTTTATCACGGCGAGCCATTTTTTTCATGCCTCCCGCGAGCATCGACTTGTGGGCAAGCACCGTGGTGAAGCGCTCGTCATGAAACACTATGGGTACACCGGCCGGCAGTAATTTGCGCAGCCTGTTGATGCCCGGGGTGATGTAGCGTTGTGAGTCGGACGGGTTCCCTTTCATGTCACGAGGCTCGCCCACAATGATGGCATCTACAGGCTCCTGCCCGATATAGGACAATACCCAGTCGATGAGCTCTCCGGTGGCTACCGTCGTGAGCCCATTGGCACATATCTGCATCGTGTCGGTAACGGCGATACCACACCGTCGCCGCCCATAGTCTATTGCAAGCAATCGTCCCATAATCAGCGCAAAGTTACAAAATTCTTGTCACACAATCAAACTATAAAAGGGGAGAGGGTACAAAAAAAGTGTTGACCTATTGAATAAGTCAACACTTTTAAAATCAGTCGGGGTGACTAGACTCGAACTAGCGACCTCACGCCCCCCAGACGCGTACTCTAACCAACTGAGCTACACCCCGATTGAAAATACTCTCATTTCTGAAAGGCGTTGCAAAGGTAAGCACTTTTTTGTTATGCTCCAAGTATTTTTTGCAATTTTTTTTGCTGCAAAAACCGCCTGCGGTGTCAATGCCGTTGATTATCAGTGGGTAATGAAGCTTTAAAAAATAACAATACCACCGGGAAACACTGCGGCTTCACAGCCCTTTGTCGTCGGTGGTAATTGTTGTTGGTCCTATATAATGTTAGGCCCTTTAATATCTATAATAATATCTCTATTTTAACTGGTCACAATCTATATGGCTTGTCATTAATTGTAACATTGCAAAGGTAGATAGATTTTACTGCCTCTGAAATACTCAATTTCAAGTAAAACAAGGAGGTAAAATCTCAGTCTTATCATCAATTGTGATTAGACAAGTTGCCGATAGTGCATTTTTTTGAGTAATGATGCTTGCAGTTAGAGAAAAAAAGATTATTTTTGCATTACTTAATAAACCCCATTCACAATTATCGATAATGAAAAATGTGCTTATTATCGGAGCTACCGGCCAGATAGGTTCAGAGCTCACCATGAAACTCCGTAACGAATACCCCGGCGGCAACATAGTTGCCGGTTATATAAAGGGTGCAGAGCCCAAGGGTGCTTTACTCGAGTCGGGGCCTGCGGCCGAGGTCGACATCACCAACCCCGGAATGATTGCTGATGCAGTCAAGAAATACAACGTCGACACCATCTATAACCTTGCGGCTCTTTTGAGCGCAGTTGCTGAGGCCCGTCCCCAGCTCGCTTGGCACATAGGTGTGGGTGGCCTTTACAATACACTCGAAGTGGCCCGCGAGATGGGTTGTGCCGTTTTCACCCCCAGCTCCATCGGCTCATTTGGCCCTGATACTCCCCACGATCTCACTCCTCAGGACACAGTGCAACGCCCCCGCACCATCTACGGTGTCACCAAGGTGACCGGTGAGTTGCTTTCCGACTACTATGCACGCCGCTTTGGCGTCGACACCCGCTCGGTGCGCTTCCCCGGATTGATTTCCTATACAACACCTCCGGGTGGCGGCACCACCGACTATGCCGTCGACATATATTACTCGGCCGTGAAAGGTGAGACTTTCAAATGCCCGCTCGAGCCCGGCACCTTCATGGACATGATGTATATGCCCGACGCCTTGCGCGCGGCTATTGAGATCATGGAGGCCGATCCCTTGCGCCTTGATCCATCGCAATTCCTTCAACATCGCATCCATGAGCTTTGATCCTCAGATCATATTCAACAAAATCAAGGAGTATGTTCCTGATTTCACAATGGAGTATGAGCTTGATGAGTTGCGTCAGGGCATCGCTGACTCTTGGCCCAATTCTCTCGATGACAGCTGCGCCCGTCGCGAGTGGGACTGGAAGCCCCGGTATGACCTCGATGGCATGACCCGTGATATGCTCCATCACCTCAGTCTTAAACTCGGCATAGAGCTGCCCAAGGAGGTCGCTGTTGCTGTTGAGGCGTAATCTTTCTCTCAAAAATGCGTCCCTAAAAAATCCCTAAAAATGAGGCAAAGATATTTTGCTTTTCAATATTTTTTCATACCTTTGCACCGTTGCTAGTCATCACAAAGCGACGGTGCAATCAAGTAATGCGGGAGTAGCTCAGTTGGTAGAGCACAACTTTCCCAAGGTTGGGGTCGCGGGTTCGAGCCCCGTTTCCCGCTCAAGCAATCCAAATGGTCCGATGATACTTAGGTGTCGTCGGGCTTTTTTTGCTAATTGTTAATATTTCTTGTGGGGCAGGCTCTTAGAGCCCGACAAGCCCTTTGAGGTGCAGACTATATGTATAAAGCAGGCTGTATGAATAAAAAAGAAACAGGAAGCAGTCAAGGGCTTGAACGCCGCTTGCTGCTTCCTGTTGTGATGGCCACATCAAAGGATGCAGATGAAACTCCGAAAGACAGGGTTTGAGTTCCAGACCAGTCTTTGTAATCCTCCGGGCGACAAGGTCGCCGTCTTTCCACAGAATGGAGAGTTGAGGCCCGCCATTGAAAGGCCGGATTGTCTCGGTATTTCAGTAAAATTTGATGAGTTTCCCAATCGACTTTGATGTGGTGTATCATGGGAGTCAAGCTCTCTTGCTTTGTTTTTATAACGCAAAGATATGTTATTTTGTTTTGCCGTGCAAATTTTTCTCATCCTTTTTGCCTGATTTTGCTTACCTTTGCACTCTATGATGAATGAAAATGAAATATTTGATGTGCCGTCCGGCCTCACTGCCGAGTTTCACACCTTGGGGTGTAAGCTCAATTATGCCGAGACGTCACAGATTGCCGCAATGCTCTCTGACCGCGGTATCGAGAGAGTGACCCCGGGGGAGGAGCCGGCTCTCATTATTGTAAATACTTGCAGCGTTACAGCTGAGGCCGACAAGAAGTGCCGTCATCTGATACGTCATCTCGGCCGCCGTTATCCCGAAGCCGCTATAATAGTTACCGGCTGTTATTCCCAGCTTAAGAGCCAAGAAGTGGCCTCGCTCCCCGGCGTGGCCGTTATTGCCGGAAACGACAGCAAGGGACAAATTCTTGAATATGTCAATCGTTGGATGGCCGATAGACAACAGGTTGTCAATGTGAGGGAAGGACGAAAGATGGAAGGTTTTACCCACGCATGTTCGCGGGGTGACCGCACCCGATATTTCCTGAAAGTACAGGATGGGTGTGACTACTTTTGCACCTATTGCACCATTCCTCTTGCACGAGGTCGCAGCCGCAGCCCGCGTGTCAACGACATTGTCCCTTTGGCACGTAAGGTTGCTGCCGAGGGTGGAAAAGAGATTGTGCTCACCGGGGTGAACATAGGTGATTTTGGTAAAGGTAGTGATGAGACCTTCTTTGACCTTATAAAGGCACTCGATGGGGTAGAGGGTATAGAGCGTTACCGCATCTCTTCAATTGAGCCCAACCTGCTGACCGACGAAATGATTGAGTGGTGCAGCACCTCGAGCAAATTTATGCCTCATTTCCATATACCGCTTCAAGCCGGTACCGACGAGGTGTTGAAGCTTATGCACCGTCACTATGACACCGCTCTCTTCAGGCATCGCATAGAGACCATCAGGCACTTTATACCCGATGCTTTTATCGGAGTTGACCTCATTGTAGGAGCCAGGGGCGAGACACGGGAGCTCTTTGAGCAATCCAAAAAATTTGTCGAGAGCCTTGACATCTCTCGGTTGCACATTTTCCCATATAGCGAGCGTCCCGGCACCCGTGCACTCTCGCTTGAGGCTTGCAGTGTCGACAAGGCCGAGAAACACCGCCGTGTCGGTGAGATGAAAGTTGTCTCTGATGCCAAGCTCAAGGCATTTACATCGCGGTTTATCGGCACGATGAGGCCTGTACTTGTCGAGCATACACTCAAGGGTGATACCCTTGGGGGATTTACCGACAATTATCTGCGTGTGACTTTACCGGCTGAATATGCCGCCCATGCAGGCAGCGTAATCGAAGCCGAGATTAAGGATATAGATGCTGATGCAACGATTGAATGATAATGAAAGAGGTTGCAGTTATTATATTGAATTGGAACGGAGCTGAGCTCCTGAGAGAATACCTGCCGTCGGTGGTGGAGTTTACACCACAAGGTATTGCCGATGTCATTGTTGCCGACAATGGTAGCAGCGATGACTCATTGGAGGTGTTGAAAGATGAGTTCCCCGGGGTCAAGGTGTTGGCTTTTGACCGTAACTATGGTTTTGCCGAGGGCTATAACAAGGCGATTGATGCAACACGCTACCGCTACACCGTGCTGCTCAACAGCGATGTTAAGGTGAAAAGTGACTGGCTCTCACCTCTTTATGAGTATATGGAGTCGCATCCCGATGTGGGTGCAGTACAGCCTAAAATCAAGTCATTGCGAGACCCTGAGAGATATGAATATGCCGGAGCTGCCGGTGGATTTCTGGATTGCAATGGCTATCCATATTGCCGTGGGCGCTTGTTTGACACGGTTGAAGTAGACCATGGCCAATATGACACGCCTATGGAGGTGATGTGGGCTTCGGGTGCTGCACTTATGGTCAATACTGATCTTTATTTGAGAGCCGGGGGACTCGATGCCTCATTCTTTGCCCACATGGAGGAGATTGACCTGTGCTGGCGCATGCAGCTTGCCGGCTACAAGATTGCAGCTGTACCCGATGGCGAGGTGTTTCATCTCGGAGGTGCAAGTCTTGATGCATCCAATCCGCGCAAGACCTATCTCAACTACCGCAACTCACTGTTGATGCTGTATAAAAATCTGCCGGCAGGATGGGGCAGGGGGTGGTTGCTGATAAGACGCAGACTGCTTGACACAGTTTCGTTGATGATGCTGTTGCTAAAGGGGCGCACGCGTCATGCATGGGCTGTGGTAAAAGCTCATATTGACTATCTCGGCATGCGCAGAAAAATCACTCCTTCACCATTCCCACCCACCGATAACAGGCTGAAAGCAACCTCTCAAGGTCGGCGCAATATCATTATCGACTATTTCCTGCGTGGCAAGAAAGAGTACAGCCGATTGTAATCAGTCAATTATAATTTTAGGAAAATAAAAGGCAAGGCAAATGGAATTAAATCCATTTGCCTTGCCTTTTTCCTGATTTTTTTCTAAGCTTTATCCTTGGGATGTGTTGAGCACTGGCTGGGCTGCCTCATCGGCACAGAGCACTACAAGTAGATTGCTCACCATCGCCGCTTTCTGTTCATTGTCGAGCTTCACCACCCCCCTGTCATCAAGGCGGTTAAGTGCCATCTCTACCATAGTGACAGCACCCTCGACAATCTTCTCGCGGGCTGTGATGATAGCTGATGCCTGCTGACGACGGAGCATCACAGCGGCTATCTCAGGAGCATAGGCAAGATAATTGAGTCGTGCCTCTACAACCTCCATGCCGGCCATAGATAAGCGCTCGTTAATTTTCTTCTCAAGCAGGTCGCTTATTTCCTCTCCGCCATCACGCAGGGTGAGTTCTTGAGAATTGGAATCGGTATCGTCGTAGGCAAAGTGTCCTGTCACCTCACGCAGGGCTGCATCGCTCTGGATGCGCACAAACCGGTCGAGGGCTGCATTATTAATGCCGCCGGCAGCTCCCAGCGATTGAGAGTCGAGGTCGAATGTAACCTTGTAGGTATCCTTGATGCGCCACACAAGCACCATGCCTATCAGCACAGGGTTACCAATCTTGTCATTGACCTTTATTGGCTCGATATCCATATTGCGGATGCGGAGCGATAGCTTGACACGATTCATAAATGGGTTGCACCAGTAAAAACCCACACCGCGGAATGTGCCTCGATATTTACCGAAAAACACCATAACCCTCGCCATGTTGGGCTGCTGGATAAAGAAACCCACACACAGGAAGCAGTAAGCAAATATCGCAATCGCGGCAATCCCTAGAAGCACTGCCTCGCTGTAGATGCCAATAGCAAAACCGCCAAGTATTATAGCGGGGAGGACGACAAACATCAATACCAGCATCAAAAAGCCATTGATAATCATGCCTGAATAGTCATATTCATTGTTCTGTGTCATAAAATAATGTAATTAATGGTTTTAACGGTAAGACGTGGTAAAATGCAAAAAAGTTGCATGTCATTTCATAAAAACGAGATAAACCGCAAGTACAATGCAGCCAAATGCCGCAAAATGATTCCACTGTAACTGTTGCCCCTTGAAAAGGAACATCGCTATGAGTGTGAACACGACAAGCGATATCACTTCCTGAAGCACCTTGAGCTCGACAAGAGAAAACTGGCCGCCATTATCAATGAAGCCATATCGGTTGGCCGGGGTCATGAAGCAATACTCGATAAGAGCAAGGGCCCATGAGCCAAAAATAATAAGCCACACAGGAGTCGTAGGCTTTACTATGCCCATTTCTGAGAGTTTAAGCTGGCCATACCATGCAAGTGTCATAAACACATTTGATACTACAAGGAGAGCCACTGTAATCCATCCGTTCATTTTACTCGTATTTTTGCGCAAATTTAGCGAAATTTCATTATTTTTGTCAACTCAATCAGCAACAAAAAAATATGGACTATATATTTGAGCTAAAGATGAAGGTGCGTGACTATGAGGTCGATTGCGAGGGTATAGTCAATAATGCCAATTATTTACATTATCTCGAGCACACCCGTCACGAGTTTTGTGAACAGGCTGGATTGAGCTTCCGGGAGATGCACGATTCAGGTATCGACCCGGTGGTGCGCAGGGTTGAGATTGACTATCTCAAGCCTTTGAAGCTCGGTAGCGAGATGGTGAGTAAGCTCAATATAAGCCGTCGTGGTGCACGCTTTATATTTACGCAGGATATTTATCATTATCCCGGCGGCGAGCAGGCGATACATGCCCTCGTCACTATCGTGGCTTTGCGTGATGGCAAGCTGTCACGCGGTGAAGAACTTGAAAACGCCTTTAAGCCATATATCAATGACTGATAATGTTCCCGATATACTTTACAAGATAGCTTTTTCGATGGTGAAAGGGCTCAAACCCGATGTCGCGCGCCAATTGTTGACAGCAGTAGGTGGAGAACGTGAGTTTTTCACCATGACCTCTCCGCAGCTGATGGCCCGTATTGGTCGCCCCATGTCGTTTATATCCGACAGCTATCGACATCAGCTGCTTGAGAAGGCTCGGGCCGAAATGGAATTTGTCAACAGCCATCATCTATCAACCTTTTATTTCAATGATGAGAGCTATCCGGAGTTACTGGCACAATGTGAGGATGCGCCAATTATGCTCTATTGTGCCGGACAATGCGATATTGATGATACACGCTTCTTGAGTATCGTCGGTACCCGCCATGCCACGAGATATGGTATAGGGTTTGTCGAGAAGCTCATCGAGCAGCTTGCCAAGAGAGCCACCAATCCGCCTGTGATTGTGAGCGGACTGGCCTACGGTATCGACATAGCAGCCCACAGGGCCTCTATCAAGCATGGTCTCAAGACTATTGCTGTCGTGGCCCACGGTCTTGACATGATATATCCCGCTGTGCATCGTCGTGAGGCCTCTCAGATTGCAACCGGTGCGGGAATGATTTTATCGGAATATCCCCACGGCTCCCCGGTGCACCGTGGTAACTTTCTCTCCCGCAACCGCATTGTCGCCGGACTCTCTGACGCCACAATTATAGCCGAGTCTGCAGCCAAGGGTGGTGCAATGGTGACGGCTCGCGCAGCTCTGAGCTACAACCGTGATGTGTATGCACTACCGGGACGAGTGGGCGACCCTTACAGCCAGGGATGCAACAAGCTGATTTCAAGTAATGTCGCGGCTATTATTGCCGATGTTGACCAATTGATTGACAGCCTTGAATATGAACTCATCCCGCAGGAAGGTGAACAAGGTAGCCTGAATTTTGAGCTTCCCCCAGACAGGCAGGAAATCGTCGATTACTTGATTACTAATGGCGATTGCCGTCTCAATCAGCTTGCTATCGCTCTCTCTCGCCCTGTATCCCGATTAATGGCCGACCTCGTCGACCTTGAGTTTTGCGGTAAAGTCATCTCGCTCCCGGGAAATATTTACCGTATCAGCTAAACATTTGCAGCGCTTAAAACGTTTCAAAAAATATTATATGTACATATTAAACAGCTTAATATCATGAAAATTATCCCTGAATCAGAACTTATAATCAATCCCGATGGGTCAGTGTTTCACCTTCATCTCCTGCCCGAGCAGCTCACCGACCGTATTATCCTTGTGGGTGATCCCTCAAGGGTTGATATCGTGGCTTCATTCTTTGATACCAAGACTTTTGAAGTGAGTTCTCGCGAGTTCCACACCATAGGTGGTACCTATAAGGGCAAACCCATCATGTGTCTTTCTCATGGCATTGGGCCCGACAATATCGATATTGTGATAAACGAGCTTGATGCCCTTGCTAATGTAGATTTCAAGACCCGCGAGGTGAAAAAGGAACATCGACAGCTCACGATGGTGCGCATAGGCACTTCGGGCGCTTTGCAGCCTGAGCTCGCTCTCGGCACTCCGGTGATAGCCGAGTTGTCAATCGGATTTGATGGTGTGCTCAACTACTATGCGGGTCGTAATGAGGTGGCCGACCTTGATTTTGAAACCGCTTTCTGCAACGATGTCAACTGGAATCCCCTTTGGGCCAAGCCATATGTGGTGCCTTCATGCCCTCAACTTGTTGAGCAAATAGGACGTGACGACATGGTAAGAGGCGTAACCATCTCGGCTGTCGGCTTTTATGGCCCGCAGGGACGAGAGTTAAGGCTTCCCCTTGCCAATCCCGATCTCAATACACGCATCGAGGCATTCCGTTATGGCCCCGCTGAGCGTAAAATCACCAACTATGAGATGGAGTCAGCTCCCCTCCAGGGGCTTGGCAAGCTGATGGGTCACCGTTGCATGACAGTGTGCTCAATAATTGCCAACCGCTTCAATACCGAGGCCAATCCTCGCTATAAGACTGCAGTGACCGACCTCATCGCTACTGTCCTGGAGCGTATTTGATATATTGGACCATATACTTCAACAGTGGATGATAAGGAGTCAACCTTATCATCCACTGTTGTGTTATATCCAAAAAAGATAAGCATTATGAATAAGTTGCAGGAAATAGGACATATGTGGAGCCGCTGCTTCCCTGAAGTGGGAAAAGACTGGATTGACCGCTATCTTGAATCGAGCGTAAATAGCAATGACATTCTGACTATTGCCGACAGTGAGTCTTCGTCTATAATTAGCAGTCTCTTGTTACAACGCCGGGAGATGATGGTTTATGGTGAGAAGATGGCTGTGAGCTATCTGAGTTTTGCATGTACCCTACCTCGTTACCGCGGGCTTGGCAGCATGCCTGTATTGCTTAAACAAGCCCTCAATGTTGCCCGGGAGAGGGGAGATGTGATGGTTGTCCTTATCCCGGCCGCGTCTTGGCTCAGAGATTACTATGAGAGAGTGGGCGGATGGGCCACGGTGGGTTACAAGGTTGAACGTAACTATGTGGCCGGTCGACAATTTCCTATGACAGGTTATGAGGATGCATCCCAAGCCCCGTTAAGTGAGATATATGGAGCATTTGACACGTTGGTCAAGAAAGAGTCTCATTGCCATATGCTGCACTCACCCGTTGATTTTGAACAGGTTGTGGATGACTGCCGTGGTGACGGCGGGAATATTTACGCTGTAAAAAATAAAGCTACAGATAAAATAGAAGCAGTAGCTCTGGTCTATCCGTCAACGTTTGAAAGGGTGTTAACTGTAAAGCGTATCGTGGGCCATGGTGATGCCTGCCAAGCATTGCTTGGTATAATATCCGATGCTAATCCTGCTTGCCGCTTGAGGGTGTTGCTTGCAGTGCCCGACAATCGTGCCGGTGACACTCGCGTGTCATCACTCATGCCGGGGGCAATGGTGAGGGTGGTAAACCCAGATGCGTTGTTGGAGCTCGTTGCCCGGCATGCTCCTGATGGTTGGGGTGCAAGGGTAAAGCTTACAGATACACAGCTTCCTGAAAACAACGGAACCTATGAAATCGGCTGTGGTGAATTTAAACATGGAAACATTGAAAATCTGTTTGAAGTAACACCACCGGTATTGGCGCGTATGGCATTCGGGTCATCCAAGATTGGAGATATTTTGAGTTTTCCCTCGACCCGCCCTGAGATATCTCTCATGCTTGAATAAGCCGGCTCAAAATGATAATTTGCAACTTCTGAAATTATGTGGTATATTTGCCATATAATTATGAAAGGACAAAGTCAATTTGATATAGAAGTTGAGCGTTGTGTCGATGCTCTTAAAAAAGGTGGATTAGTGCTTTATCCCACTGATACTGTGTGGGGTATTGGTTGTGATGCTTGCCGTCAGGATGCGGTAGGCAAAATCTTTGCATTAAAGAAGCGTGATGATGCAAAAGCTCTTATTACCCTTGTCGACTCAGTCGAGATGCTTGACCGCTATGTTGATGATGTCCCCGAGGTCGCATATCAGCTTATAGAAGTGGCCGATAAGCCATTGACGATTGTTTATGACCGTGGCATCAATGTTTCCCCCAATCTACTTGCCGACGATGGCAGCATAGGGATACGTGTCACTACCGACCCCTTCTGCAAGGCTGTCATCAGAAAATTGCGTAGGCCCTTGGTCTCAACCTCGGCCAATATCAGCGGTGACCCCTCTCCATCAAGCTTTAAGGAAATTTCATCAGAAATCGAGAATGGGGTTGACTATGTAGTCAATCTGCGACATGGCGATGCTGCAGGCCACAGTGTGCCTTCAACAGTGATAAAACTGGGAAATGGAGGCGTTTTTAAAATCTTGAGGAAATGATTGATGACCGTCGACTCAGGGGAGCTTATGTGTTGTGTGACCTTGCATCTACCAATGTCGCGTTCTTTTTGTATAATATCGTCAGGTACAATATTATCCGCGGGTCCGACCTCATCCATTACAGTTCGATATGGCAATTTCTCTCTCAACCCATCCTGATTCTTGAACAGATATTCTTTCCCCTGGTGATGTTGTGTATATATGCCGCGAGCGGTTACTACAACAGTGTGTTCCAGAAATCAAGATTGCAGGAATTTCTCAACACTGTCTCGATGTCGCTGATAGGGATGCTGCTGATGTTTTTCACGGTGCTCATCAACGACCTCGTGCCACAGCGACGTTTTGTGTTTGAGCTTATATTGCCGCTGATGTTTCTCCTGCTTTTGTGTGTCTATATCCCGAGAGTGCTGATAACCAGCATCACCTCGTCACGTATCAAGGCAGGCAAATGGGGGTTTAATACCCTCATAATCGGAACATCTCAGCAGGCTCGTAACTTTGAAAAGAAACTCAGAAACACGGCCAACAAGATGGGCTTGAAGGTGGTGGGGTATGTCGCTCCCACTGATGTCGACCTCCCGCTTGGCGAGCTCAACCATCCGGTGTACAAGCTTGAGGATATGTCTGATGTGTGCCAGCAGTTGAATATTAAAAAATTGATTGTGGTGCCTCATCGTCATGGCATGAGGGCTACAACCGACCTCATCAATTCCCTTTTCCCGCTCGACTTGCCCATCTTCATCACGCCGGATGTCTTCCAGATTATTGCAGCAAGACCAAGGATGCTTAATGTGGCATCAGAGCCACTGATTGACATCACTCAATGCAACATGAGCGAGAGCACTAAAAACATAAAGCGCATAAGCGATATCGTGATATCATCGGTTACGCTGCTTCTGCTCTTGCCGGTGTTTGCGGTGTTTGCCTTGCTTATTAAGCGAGATTCCAAGGGGCCGGTGTTTTTCAAGCAGGAGCGCATAGGGCGTCATAAAAAACCGTTTTATATCTACAAATTGCGGTCAATGACCACTGATGCCGAGGCGGGAGGCCCCGCTCTTTCTACAATCGAGGACCCTCGCATTACAAGGGTGGGACGGTTTATGAGAAAGTATCGTATTGATGAGCTTCCTCAGTTTTGGAATGTGCTTAAAGGAGATATGTCGATTGTGGGCCCGCGACCCGAGCGAGAATTTTATATCAAGCAGCTCGTAGAAAGGGTTCCCCACTACACTATCATTCACCAGCTGCGTCCCGGCATCACGTCATGGGGTATGGTGAAATATGGCTATGCTTCAACTGTCGATGAGATGATCGAGCGACTCACCTATGATATCCTCTATATGGAGAATGTATCATTTGTAATAGATATAAAGATATTGATTTATACAATCCGCACCGTTTTGACAGGTAGGGGTATATAAAGCATTGTTAATTAATGAGCGTTATCACAAATATTTTAACCCGGCCTAAGGCTGCGTTTCTGCAATTTGTGACGTGGAGAGAGCGTCACATCAAGGAAAAAACATTCATTATCATCCTTGCGCTTATTGTGGGTATACTCGGCGGATTTGCAGCCCTGATACTCAAAGGGCTTGTGCAGCTTATATCCGAGGCATTGATGTCACATATGTCCAGCACCGGTGGCAACTATGTGTTGTTGCTTTATCCTTTTGTGGGTATTATCCTCGTGACACTTTACGTAAAATATGTTGTAAAGGAGAATATTTCCCACGGTGTCACCCGTGTGCTATATGCCATCTCCAAAAATAAGAGCAGACTGAAACCTCATAACATGTATTCCAACATAATAGCCTCCTCGATTACCATCGGTTTTGGCGGCTCGGTTGGAGCCGAGGGCCCGATAGTTTATACCGGAGCCTCGATAGGGTCAAATGTGGGGCAGTGGTTCAGGATGTCGCCCAAGATATTGATGATAATGGTGGGGTGTGGAGCATCGGCGGGCATTGCCGGTATATTCAAGGCACCTATCGCCGGAATGCTTTTCACTATCGAGGTGTTGATGCTTGAGCTCAACACTGTCACGATAATGCCCCTGCTCATTGCCTCTATTACAGCCTCGACCGTGGCCTATGTGTTTACCGGCTATGATGTGGAGTTTTTCTTTGTGCAGAGTGAGCCATTTGTGACATCTCGCATCCCTTATGTGATTGTGCTTGGAGTGTTGTGTGGCTTTGTGTCGCTCTATTTTACCAAGCTGCTCAACATGATGGAGAATTTTTACAAGCGCATTCATTCTCCTTGGGTGAAGACAATTGTGGGCGGTAGTATTATCGCAGGCCTATTGTTTATCTTTCCACCGCTTTATGGCGAAGGGTATGAGTTTATATCCCACCTCATCAGCGGGTCGCCCCAGAGCATGGTCGACGGCAGTATCTTCTATGCCGACAAAGATAATAATTGGTTTCTTCTGGGGTTTGTGGCAATGCTTCTGCTTGTAAAAGGTTTTGCTACCTCATCGACCAATGGAGGCGGAGGCGTGGGTGGAACATTTGCCCCGACACTCTATGTCGGCGCTATGACAGGATTTTGCTTTGCATTCTTCTGTAACCTCGCATTTGGTCTCGATCTCTCGATTAAAAATTTCACGCTGCTCGGCATGACAGGCTTAATGGCAGGAGTGATGCACGCTCCACTCATGGGCATCTTCCTTGTTGCCGAGCTCACAGGCGGTTATGAGCTGTTCCTCCCATTGCTCATTGCCTCAACTCTTTCCTATATCACAATCAAGATGTTTCTCCCCTACAACATCTATGCCCTGCGTCTTGCCCAGCGTGGAGAGTTGTTGACCCACCACAAAGATAAGGCCGTGTTGACACTGTTGAAGATACGCAACGTGATTGAGACCGACCTTACCCCGGTGTCGCCCGAGATGAATCTCAAGGAAATGGTGTCGGTCATATCACAGTCCAATCGTAATATCTTCCCTGTGCTTGATGATCAGCGTCGCCTCCTCGGTGTAGTGCTTCTTGATGATATCCGCAACATCATGTTCCGTCCCGATTTGTATAAAAAAATGTATGTCAGCAAGTTTATGGCGATGCCGCCGGCACGCATTGATATAGGGGAGAGCATGGAGTCGGTGATGAAAAAATTTGATGATACGGGAGCCTGGAACCTCCCTGTCGTTGATGGAGAGAAATATCTCGGCTTTGTCTCCAAGTCCAAGATATTCAACTCCTATCGTCGAGTGCTGCGTCACTATTCCGAGGATTAACTTAAGAATCTAAATCACTTTAAAATGGCAAATGTATATCTCCAAATCGAGAAACTTACAAAAAGTTATGGTATCAGGATGCTCTTCAGTGATGTTACTTTTGGAATCAATGAGGGGGATAAAATTGGTATAGTGGCTAAAAACGGTACCGGCAAGTCGACACTGCTTAATATAATTGCCGGTAACGAAGCTCCTGACAGTGGGAAAGTTACATTCCGTGCCGACATTAAAGTGGGGTATCTGCCACAGATGCTTGAGTTTAATCCCGATGATACTGTGCTGGAAGCGTGCCTTACACCCGGTATTGCTACCACCGATGCAATCTTGGAATATGAGGAAGCATTGAAAGTAGGGGAGGCCACCAGGTTGAATGTTGCTATCCACAACATGGATGTGGCTCATGCCTGGGATTATGAGGACCGAGTAAAACAGATGTTGACCCAGCTCAAGATTACCGATTTTTCTGCTCGGATGTCAACCCTCTCGGGTGGTCAATCTAAGCGCGTGGGGCTGGCCCGATTGTTATTGACCGATCCTCAGCTGTTGATACTCGACGAGCCCACCAATCACCTTGATATTGATGTGATTGAGTGGATTGAGGGTTATCTGAAACGTTCGCGCGTAACACTTCTCATGGTGACACACGACCGTTATTTCCTTGACCGAGTATGTAACAAAATCATAGAGATTGACCATGAATCCATATTCACCTACGATGGCAATTATGACTACTACCTGCGTCGACGGAGCGAGCGTATTGAGGCCCTTAACGAGGAGCTTGCAAAGGTAAAGAATACCTTGCGACGAGAGACTGAATGGATGCGTCGCCAGCCTCAGGCACGTGCCGGAAAAGCACGCTACCGCATTAATCAATTCTATGACCTGAGTGAGCGTGCAAAGGCAAATTATGATGATAAGAATGTGACACTCAATGTTAAATCTTCTTATATCGGGTCTAAAATTTTTGAGGCAGAGGGTATTTCAAAGCGATTTGGTGACAAAGTTATACTTGATAACTTTACCTATATATTCTCGCGCTATGAAAAACTCGGTATCATTGGTGCAAATGGAGTAGGTAAATCCACTTTTATCAAGCTGTTGCAAGGTATTATCAATCCCGATGCCGGTGAATGGAATATTGGCGAGACAGTGAGGTTCGGTTACTATAGCCAGGATGGTATCGATTTCAACGAGTCAGAGAAAGTTATTGACGCAGTCACACGAAAGATGGAAGAAGTTGTTGTCAATGGGGGAGTACACTATTCTCCGATGCAATTTCTTCAAAAATTCCTCTTTACACCTGCCGACCAACAGAAATTTATTTCTACCCTCAGTGGAGGTGAGAAAGCCAGGTTGCATCTGGCTACAGTATTGATGAGTTCCCCAAACTTTCTTATCCTCGATGAGCCCACCAATGATCTTGATATCCCTACACTCGGCCTGCTTGAGGAATACCTGTCAACTTTTGAGGGTTGTGTCATCGTGATAAGCCACGACCGTTTCTTCCTTGACAGCATTGTTGACCATCTGTTTGTCATGCAAGGTAATGGCGTAGTTAAAGATTTCCCCGGGAGTTATAGTGATTATCGCGCTTATATGTCTGAACAAGAGGCGGTTAGCGTTCAGGTCGGACAAAAAACGATAGGGGAGACCCGTCAGCAGCGCCGGCACGAAGATCGCTCCAACAAGATGACCTTTAAAGAGCGTAAGGAGTTTGAAGCCTTAACCGCAGAAATAGAGCAACTTAACAAGAATATTTCAGAGCTTGATGCCTTATTTGCCTCAGGAGAAGTCCTTGAGAATGTCACTGAGATTTCCGCACGCTACTCGTCAATGAAAGACCGTCTTGATGAAGCCGAACTACGCTGGCTTGAACTCTCAGAAAAAGAGTAACCACCATTCCTTTAAACACCCTCAAAGCTCCTCATTCTCCTCATTCTCCTCAACCTTCATAATCTCCACAACCCCCACAACCCCCATAACCTCCACAATCTCCCACAATCTCCCACAATCCTCCTTAAATCCGTCATCGCTCTTAGAGTGTGTTTGAATTTAA